>Ga0209589_1009692_pt1 | contig 14405 bp, 8 predicted proteins | sample CowpeawhiteBW_FD_187525 | JGI IMG/M metagenome (GOLD analysis project Ga0209589, IMG submission 187525) | Root nodule microbial communities of legume samples collected from California USA - Cow pea white BW (SPAdes) (version 2) | ecosystem: Host-associated > Plants > Roots > Nodule | place: USA... | reverse complement strand
ATTCAATCAAACAAAACTTAAAATCTTCTTTCAAAGGAAGAGATTAAACTAGTCAGCTCCCCTTACCTGGGACTTTCCTTTGCTTAGAATTTGAATTACTCGTCTTCCCTTGAGCACCAATGCCCTCTCTTTGATTCTTTCCCAAATCAGCTCTCAATCCTCACAATTCACTCTAAATTTTCGTATCCCTCTGCCTATGCCACAATAACATATGCCAAAAACCCCTCTCACCTGAATTTGCCTTTTAAAGGTTGCCTTAATGTTGGTAAATGCCAAAAAAAAAAACGAAATTGGCTTTATGGTAAGGTTAGTTGTTATTCAAAGCCCATTATTTTCAGTCCCTCTTGGCTGTGCCCCTTCTGTTAGGGTTTTCTCTACCCTTTCATATTCAGGCCACAACTAATTTTTTAACAAAAAATAAAGAAAGTTAAATATGAGTTCACCAAGGTTCAAACCCATACCATGCTCATTATTTATATTTTGTCATAATTCACCTAATTCTATAATCATGTTATCACTCAACATGATCATGCATATTATTATTAAAAATTAATAATAAATAATAAAACAACACATAATTGGCATACATAAGACTTGAACCCAAGTCTTCTCACACAATCAAAGTACTCTCAACCATTTCAACTAATACTTTTCCACATCATATCAATCAATATTTAATGTCATAAAGGCTCCCACTACCCGCATTTATTAATTAATTATTTATTTAGTTATTTAAATTTCTCGGGTCTTACACTGTGTTGAGAGACCCCTCAGTACACAGTAAGCGGCACCATGTCACAAGGTCGCTTGCTCTGTGCTGAGAGATCCCTCAATACACAGTAAGCGGCACCAATGTCACAAGGTCGCTTAATCTGTGCTGAGAGACACCTAAGTACAAAGTAAGTGGACACCAGTAGCTCCTAAAGCTGCTTACTCCTCTAAAAATGCAATAAGAAGCCCCTGACCACGCAAGTGACTAAGCAACCAAGAAGTACCAAACCACTAAAACCCACATGACGGATTACTAGGTACCGCATACTCAGAATGCCCTATAGAGTATGCGGTATCTAGCATTACTGACCCATAGCCGCTTGCTAGTAGCTATCAAGGGGGTCACCTGGTAATTTCACCCATTGTCACTGGATCTAGAAACAGAGAGGTACTTGGGCCCAAAAGCCCACTCCAGGTAGGACCTACAGGTAAAAAGGGTATAAATAGCACATTGTTCTATGCATTGATTACGCATTAAAATATTTTCTAAATCTTTGACATCACTAGTGCTAACTTAAGCATCAAAGTGTCTTTTGCAAGCACCCTTGCGCTGTCATTAGAGCTTCATCGGAGCAAGAAGACATCCAGCCGACAACCAAGCACTAGAGCAATTCAGCAGACTTGTGGAGTACAACTTGGTCTCCTAAGAACAATTGGGAAGACATCCGGTCGACAACCAAGCACTAGAGCAATTCAGCAGACTTGTGAAGTACAATTTGATCTCTTAAGAACAATTACAAGGTGCTCAATGTTGAACGAAGGAAACACCAATGACATGAAATGTTGTGACACAATGGGCAAGAAGAAAAGGGACACGCGGGAAAGGAAACCAAAGAATAATTTCATTTTTTTAATTAATAACATTTACGAGGAAAGGCATTTACGAGATTTCATGCCTTAATTGGGTGCAGGAAGAGAAATGAGGGTGCAGAAAGAAATGTTCTTTTTACAATTTTTAGAAATTCCGGCAAATTTATTGTAAATGGACCCTCAAGATTTGCATGTTTTAAATTGGGCTTCTAGACTTTATTAGGCCCATTATTCTTAAAAGTTTGTAACATTAGTATTTATGTTTAAATAAGTGTAAATTCTATTTTAGACTGTAAATTTTGTCCAAAATAGAAGAGAGAAATCAGTTACATAATTTTTAGGGTTTTAATTTTCCTTATTTCTCTATTTTTTGTTTTTTATATTAAATGGAAAACTAAATCTCTAAGGTTGAATTCATGGAATCAAGACCAAACAATATGAACTGAGGTCTTGCACCGACTATTAGTTTTTCTCTGTGATGTTTCTGAAATTAAGAATCACTTAGATCTTAATATGATAACTAAATACGAATTACAATATTGAAATTTAATTCATATAATCAGTTTAATTAATTTGATTGAATTAGTTAACTTTACAAAATTGAAAGTAGACTGTGGTGTGGTAGTTCTTCTACTCATAAATTTGTTTTGGTTTTCTTTATCAATTGATTTTATTTTCTTCTTTTCATATGAGTTTCTTCCACTGTACTTCTTTATTGATTCTATTGTCCTTCTTTTCCACGTCCTTATTATTTTTATCTTTCTTGTACTTCTCAGTTTATAAACAAGTAGTTCCATCAAATATGTATTACTTTTCATTTTATTGTTTTATTTTTAAAAAGAAATTATGTGAAGTGTATGAGTCGCCACGAATCATGTATAACAAATCCGACACATTCAAGGGTCTTTCTTCCAGCACCTCCAAAATTTTTTCTACACTTCCAAACTTTCTTTAAATTTCCAAAAAATCCTTTGACCATTTAAGGAAACTCGCAGACACCACACCCTCAAAATTAAGTCGACTTCCGAAAGTCAAAATATATGATTTTCGGAAGTCAAAATATATCACCGGAAGTCAAAATGTATCACTGAAAATTGACTTTCGGAAGTTAAAATGTATCACCGGAAGTCGACTTCCGAAAGTCAAAAATTATCACCGGATTTCGACTTCCAAAAGTCAAAAAATATTCCCGGAAGTTAACTTCCAGAAGTCAAAAAATATTCCCGAAAATCGACTTCCGGAAGTCAAAAAAATTCTCCGAAAGTTGACTTGCGTAAGTCAAAAAACAAATTTTATTTTGAATATTTTTAATTCTTTTTAAAATTTATATTTTTTAACTTTTAATGATTTTTTTAGTTTATTATTGTATTTATTTTTTATGTTTTCATATTTCTTAATATATATTTTTAAAAAAATATTAATATCTATATATAATTTTATTTTTATTTAATGTACTGAAATATTAATATCTATATATATAAAAAATACTATACACATGGAATATATAATAAAATAATTATAATAATATAATAAAATAAATAAAATTGAAAAATAATTTAACTTAAAATAGTAACTTTAACTTAAAAACAGAATATATATATATATATATATATATATATATATATATATATATTCAATTTTTTATTTAGTATTTTTATTACTTATTTTTTTTAAAGTAATTTTTTTAAAAAAAATTTATGTTTTATAATTTTTAATTCATGTTTTAAAATATAAAATAAAATAAAAGTTAAAAAATATAAATTTTAAAAAGAATTAAAAATATTTAAAATTGACTTAATTTTTTTACCTTCGGAAGTCGACTTCCGGTAATGTCTTTTGATTTTCGAGAGTCGACTTCCGGTAATGATTTTTGACTTCCGGAAGTCGATTTCCGGTGATATATTTTGACTTTCAGAAGTTGACTTTCGGTGATATATTTTGACTTCCGAAAGTCGATTTCTGGTGATATATTTTAACTTCCGGAAGTCATATTTTGACTTCTGGAAGTCGACATCTAGAAGTATTTTTGGAAATGTGATGTTCGTGAGTTTTCTTAAATGGTCAAAGGGTATTTTGAAAATTTAAAGAAATTTTGGAGGTGCAGAAGAAATGCTTGGAGGTATAGGAAGAAAGACCCTACATTTAATCCATGTCATAATTCAAACTATAAAATGATTCACCACCAACCAACATGAGGCCCCTTCTTCCTCCACCCCACTTTTTTATTCCTGTACCCCCTAAATTCCAAAATAAAAATATATTAAAAAATTTAATTTATGAGGTGTGTAATTCTTCCATCCATTTTTTTCCTTGATTGTCCTGAAAGTTAAAAAAGGGATTAGAATGGTTATTGAAGCGACATAAACAACTATTTAGAGTCTTTAGTGTAGAAAATCAACTAAGATATAAACATGTATAAGCCAGTGTAGCTAAGCGAAGAAGAGCAGAAAGAAAGAATCATAATGTGTTATGCAAAACCTAATCTAGAATATTTTGAGATTTGAAAATATCTTTCAAAATATGCAATTCAATTTTTTTTTAAATATGCTTTAAAATATATATATTTTCAAATCTATAAATATATTTTGGAATATTTGTAACATCCCATTTAAATAATAACATAATTAAATGAAATCTTACACCGGATAATATAAAGAGCCAAGTTGCGGAGTATAAGGTCACTCCTTACAGTTATTCAAGGTACTTAAAAGAAAATACTAAAGCTCACTACAATGCCTACAACCCAAAAGGAGTAAGAGATAGCCAGTATTCAAAATAAAGTCTTAGGGACAATACAATACATGGGCCTTAGCCCTAAAGAAAAGCCCAAATAAAATGTGAAGTCCAGCCCAAGTAGACTATGTAGTAGATTCATCTCTCTCCTATTGACCACAAGTACCTCTCGCATCTGCTCCCATCAATAAATTGATGATCATCGCAAAGGTAGAAGAACAACATACAAGGCAATCAAACAAGCAAAGGGTAAGCTAGAGCCAAAAAGATTTCATCATGCAATCAAATATACTTTCACAGTCCAATATACACAGATCATCCAAGCATGTTATGACATTCAAATCAATACACTAAGACTCGACTCGACTCATCCAGATACATATAACCTGGTCAGATTCAGCGGATGCTTGCACTTGTGGTGGATACCTCTGCTCACCCTCGAGCTATGTGTTACAAGTGTTACAATGAATCAATTCCCTCATACACAAGGTTAGCCCTTGATGAGTTTCAGGCCTCCTGCTACTCTCACCACAGGAGTCAGTCCGATCTAAGTGAGACTAACTGACTCCTTAGAGTGTCAGGATGCAATCCTTACCTTGAATCCTTACCAAGTTATATAGATGGGGCACCACCATGGACACCCACTAACAGGAGCCATGGAATTACGTCCCGACCACTGAAGCACGACCAGGAAGTCTCACCTAGAGACTCATGGATTTACGTACTGACAACATACCAATCACATTCCAAACAAACAAATAATATTGATCATGCCTTTAACACCTCACGCCATCCTTTGTAACCCATCCTCATTCATATTCCATGTTGATTTCATACCATCCCATTCTTCTCAATTCGGGGATATAGAACTTCACCTCATACCAATACCATGCCATCAATGTAACATTATTGTTCATACCGAATTCATGACCACATATATAACCAACCATTTCATTGAAATCGCATGCCAAGATTTATCCAAGTTCATCATTCACAATCCATGAATCACATCACTCATGCAAATTCATTCATCTCATACTTTATAAATGCATACCAAGACATACATATATCACAAAATAGTATTCATCCCAAATAAATGAGTGCCAACGTTTAAGTACTTGCAATTCCATACAATTAAACACAACCCACAACCATAATTCTTAAACCAAAATTCCCAAGAAAATTTATTATCACGAAACCAAAATCATTGCAGTAATGCGTGACACATTTCTTAAGCTACAGATATCTAATTGACGATCCAACCGGTCAAACCATAAAATAGTGTTATGAACCACATGTCAAAATTTGAGCTCAATCCAACGGTTAATGAGTCGGGAAAGTCAATTTTACTAAAAATGTACATATCAGAAAAACACACAGTCGCCTAGCGACCCAGGGCACTCGCCTAGCAACTATGTGACACATCAGAATACGAGAAATAACGTCAAATATCACAGTTTCATGAATATTTGAACCCCTAACTCAAAATATACCAAAAACCCCCAATCTTTTCTCATATTTCACAAAACATTAATCACATAAAATAGAAATAACGTGAAACCATAGTTTCCTTTACCTGGAAAAAGGCTAATATTGGACTTCGACTCTTAAGCCAGCGAAACCAGTAGCTCTAAGGACAAATTTATGAATTGAAACAGTGACACGACAAAGGAGATTGGATTCACACAGTGAGTCCCTACATAAACCACGAAAACAACTTAGAAAGACTAGGTTCGAGAACTAACTTACGTGAACGGGAGACGGAGGTTGAGCTCACTTGAACTTGGGTAGATCTCCAAACCCTAGTAGAGATTCTGTGGAGAGAAAATGGGTGAGTTAGGGCACTGATTTTTCAGAATGACTTGCAATTGAGGGACCTTGGCTGCTTTAGGGGCCTTGGCACCCTATGGGCCAGCCCTTTAGGCCCAACAATGTGGCAGCCCTTAACATTAGGGCACTCAATAAAAGTGGGTCTTACATTAATAAACAAATTTTCTCAATTTTTTAAAACAAATTCACTGTATAACATGTATTAGAAATAATTATCAATCTTATTTTTTAAAAATATAAAATTAAAGATAAGTTTTGATAAAAATATGTAAAAAAGTTTTTTATTAATATTGTAGTAAGATTTTATTATTACTTATTTAAGATTCATTTTTTAATTTATTAAAAATATTATTCGGCATATTTAATTTAAAATCATAATTTACTATATTTAAGATTTGATTTAGTGTATTAAATATTTATATAAGGTACTATTAAATTTTGAGATGTTTTTACATATATTTATAACTGAAAATATATCACAAAAATCCTTATCTATTATTCAAATAACTCGCAAAGATACTTTGGGTATTTTCACTTAGGTCTATAAATACACTTCATATATTTACTCAATTTTCTCACTCACTATAATACTCAACTATATTTTTCTTTATATTTTATTTAGGTTAGAGATGACAACGAATAGGGCATGGTAGAATCTACTTGTTATCCGTTGTGTTTGAAAAATCTGCTTTGTTATTTGTCTTTAGCGCTGTCAAAATGGGTAACTCGGCCCGACCCGGCTCGACCCACCACGGATCACTTTTTAGTGAGCCAAAAAAATTCGAACCCGACCCAGCCCACCACGGGTTGGTGGGTTAAACGGATTGACTCACGGGTTCACTTAATTAAAAAAAATATTATTTTTTATTTTTTTTCGATCAAAACTAAATTATAATTCTAATTAAAATCTAAATGAACTTTAATACAATCCAAATACAAACCAAAATAATAAAATACAAATTATTTATGTATTGAATAAAAAAACAACATGACCCAAATATAAAGGCCAACTTAATAAAAAATAAATAAAAACACTTGTAAAAAAACTAAAATTAAAAAACTAACTGAAAAATAAAAAAAAAAATAGCTGAAAGCTAAAATATTAGATTCATAACTAAAAGTTTACGGTAATTATCAAGCTAAACTATCAAATAAGGTATTTGAAAAAATTATCAATTAAAGTGACTTATAAGTGTGGATGATAAAATTAGATATATCTATACTGCGTTTTACATTAAATTTATTTTTTATTGATAAAATGTATTATGAAGTTATTTTAAATTTCATTGCTTAATTAAATTTAAGATCCTATAATCTTTTAATTATAAATAAATTATTTTAGTCATACTTATTTTTATTTCAATTATAGTATATTTTAATATTGTATTAGCTTTTAATCTTTTACTATATCTTACGATATTTCCATTCAAATTTAAAATGATAATAAAATAAACGTATTTTCAAAAAGAATAAAATATTTAAAATAAAGTAAAAATTAGAGTTAAAATATGCAAAAATAATATGAAAAATATTTAAAAAAAAATCTAACATCTATATCAGTATTAATATATTAAAGCATGGTCTTAAAATAGTAAAACAATATATGACTAATATAATCCTAGTAAAACAAAATTCATGTTTTGTAAGTGGATGAATAAAAAAACGCAATAGTATTTTATTTTATACATGTAATAATAATAATAATAATAATAATAATAATTTAAAAGTAAAATACAAAAAAGCTAGAACTTATGTTTTAAAAAATATTACGTCTATCATATTACAAACTACAAAAAGTATTTATTTATCAAAATACTAATAATAAAACTAAACAGTCTTTTCAACGAGTAAAAAGATAAAAAAATGATTTGAAATTATCAAATACAAAATTTTCACATTAAAATTAAATGGTTGGATTAAATTTTCACTTTCAAATATCTTTCCATATTCCGTGCTAGATGCGGATGATGCCATATGCGTCTTATTCAAATCAAATGCATATAAAATAAAATTCTGGACAGAAAAAAAAAACAATTCTAAAAATAAAAAATATAGGAAAGAGCAGCTAAAGCCTTTTTATTATCCGAAAAAACAGATCAAATCAAACACGTGTCCTTACAACCAGCGAACTCCACCTCTCGTGGGGGTCCCACCTCTTACCTTAAATGTCTCTCATCCAATCACGTTCACCCACGCAACCACATCCATTCGCCGCGTGTCTGCCATGATCACTCTTCTGCCGTCGATCTCCGCGTCGCGCCATCACAGCCGTCAACTGAACGAGAATTCAACTTTATCCGCTCTCAATTTATTTTTTTCATTTATTCAACTTCTATTTTACCTTCTGTTTCAATTTCAAGCTCGCAACTTTACATGTGGATTTGCCATCACTTGCGGATAAAGCTCTTTTCCGATTACCCTTCTTCTTCTTCTTCTTCTCTCTCTAGCATAACAAGAGAGGTTTCTTCTTCTTTGTTCATACGTTGTGGGTTTTCAAACCGAGGAAAATTTAATGGCTGAGGTTTTGACCAAGGCGAGTTTCGTTTCTTCTTTGCTTGGTAGTAGTCATCGTCACCATCGAAGGGTGTCGACGGTTCCCGATTCTAAGAGCTTCGTTTCTGGCGTCGGAGGGTCCCCTTCTCTCAAGTTAAAGTCTCAGATTCGCAGATCTTGGTCCTCTTCTGAGTTTCAGGGTAAAAAGCTTCACTTTCATGTAAATAGAGGAATACCCAACAGGGTCAGTTCGCGGTTGAGAGCTTCAACTGGTGCTCAGGTTTGTAATATTTCTACCCCTTTACGGAATTTGCTTTACCCCTAATCCCATTTTTTTAGGAATTAGAACCTTTTTGTTGGTGGGAATTTTGTTAAATTTGCGTGGCATGTATGTTTCCAAATTTTCTTGTATTTTTTGTTTTTTAGTTTTTATTGGGAAGATTTTGTGTTTTTCTGAGGAGTTTCTGGAAGTTTCTTGTGAAGTATTGTAGATGGCCCTTAGAGTCATGTTTATTTGATATGTTCTGGATTTTAAAGGTAATTAAGACGTTTTTCTGTTGTTGGGAGTTTTGTGAATTTTCCTGAAAAGGTTCGAAATTGCTTTTAGTTTATTGGATTTTGGGGAGATTTTGTGTTTCTCTCAAGGGGGTTTTTGGAGCTTACGGAATTTTGCATGTAACTCTTACAAGTTGTGATTCTTTTGTATGTTGCTAATTTTCCTGCAAACTTTCCAAATTACATACACTTATATTCTATTCGGGCAAGATTTTGTGTTTTCCTGACGGGGTTCTGAACCTTTCCTGTGGAATTTTGCAGATGGCCCTTAGAATAGGGAATGTTCAGAAATGGTGGGAAAAGGGGCTTCAACCCAACATGAAGGAGGTGACTTCCGCCCAAGACCTTGTAGAATCGCTGTTAAACGCAGGGGACAAGTTGGTGGTGGTTGATTTCTTCTCTCCTGGTTGTGGTGGCTGCAAAGCCCTTCATCCTAAGGTATTCTTCATCCCCTTGAATCCAATTCACAGATCAACCCACATGACAATTTTTTATATCATGATCTGTAAGTGTGTATTGTTGTTCTGATGTTCCTTTATGGTATGATATGACAGATATGTCAACTGGCAGAGATGAATCCTGATGTTCAATTCCTTCAGGTGAATTATGAGGAGCATAAGTCCATGTGTTACAGCCTCAATGTCCATGTTCTTCCTTTCTTCCGCTTCTATAGAGGTGCTCATGGTCGATTATGTAGCTTTAGCTGCACCAATGCCACGGTCAGAATACATGCTATGTCAATTTTATATCATATCTTTGGCATTTAACTATTTGTTGATTATTACATGATTTAGTAGCAACATTGAATTTGATTTAATTACAGATCAAGAAGTTTAAAGATGCATTGGCGAAACACTCCCCAGATAGATGCAGCTTGGGCCCAACCAAAGGGTTAGAGGAGAAAGAGCTCCTTGCTCTTGCTGCCAACAAAGATCTTTCCTTCACCTACTCACCAAATCCCCCACAACCTGAACATGCAGATAAAGGATTGGCAATTGCTCCTTCTCCTGTTCCTAATTCAGAATCTCTTCTTTTACCTTCACCGACCCTCAATTCTGAGGTCTCCAAAGAGAGAACCTTGACCACTGCTGGGAGTTGATGTGGTCAATTGTAAGCAAAAACCATAATCTGGTTCCATAGCCTTGTACAGTGTATAGGTTTGTTTTAGTGCAGAATATCTTCATGCAGTATACTTGTGAGAATGAAGATATCATTGCAGATAAAGTCAAATAGTGTGATAGTATAGTTATAATATATTCCTCAATGGCATGTCTTTTTGGATCCATGCCTTTCTGGGATTAGGGAAGATAGAAGTTGTGGAATTAGTAGTTGCCCTTTTTTGTGTGTGAGGAGGAAACATCTCCCATTGTTGTAAAATGAATGTCATGTTATTCATCAATGGATAATTTGTTTCCTTCTCTGAACAATACTTGCAATATTTAATTATTTTCCCTTGTTTTTGTGTTTTTCTGAGGTAGTAATCATGCCAAGTGCATGTTAAGATATGAGGTATTGTGGTTCTGAGATCACGTTCTGGTTTGAAGAACTTGTGGTTGAGTTTTTAAAATATCTCAATTATTGTTTTCTAAAGTTGTTTATCTAACCACAGTTTCAATGTTAAAAAAAAGAAGTTTTATCTTTATAACACAAATTTAGTTGACTTATTTTTGTAAGATTGATGATAAAATTAATGAAATTATAGTTGATTGTGAAAATCATAGAATAAGCCTTAAAATGGTAAAGGTAAGAAAAAAATGGCAGAATATCTGAAAAGATAGAGTGATAAAGATATGGAAGATTTGGTTGGAAAGGAGATTAGGTTTGGAGTGTTGGGAAACATTTAGGCAAATGGAAACAAGGTGGTGGTTGAAGATTTGGAATTGACATGAAACCGAAAAGAAAGAAGAAAATTGGTGAACGTGGCAGTTTTTGCTTTGCTCAAGTTTTCAAACAATGTGGTCCATTGCAGATTTTGAAGCTGCTTTTCTTTCTGCTAAGTCTCGCACCATTCACGCGGTGATGTGCTATTCCACCCATTTTTCTCTTCCATTTTCTTTTATACAATAATTTCATAATTTATAGATTCTTCTTTTACTACTTTTATTTGTAAATCTTGTTTTGGTATTACATATATATTATCTTGTATTCTAAAGTTAAATAACCTTGGTCTACTGTTAATAAGTCATGTAATTGCTAACAAGAAAGAGATTACATGTTTGTAAATAATAACAAGATCAATTGCTAATCTATCAAAAATTTAAGAGTAAAGTTTAATAACAAAATTTTAATATATTTTATCCTTACAAATAAGATTATATTTTCTGATATTGAATGATAGTGAATGATGAATCAAAATTGTTATTGAAGAACTGTATATGTTATTAAAATGTTATAAGAAGAAAAATTATAATGTTCAAAAATTACAAAAAATTAAAAAATATGTAGACAAATTACAACAACTCACAATAATCAAGTACTTTATTTAAGCAACGGAAATAAATAGTATTTTTAGAACTCATCTTTTTGTTTGAATATGATTTTACTTTCGGTACTTTTTATTAATTTATTTTTTATTTTTAAAAATATCTGAATTTATATTCCTATGTTCAGGCTTAATATTTTGGTAGAATATTCTTTACGGTATGAAACATACAGTAAATTCATATAATTTTAAAAATTAAAAGACTAAATCTGTTATTTGAACATGTAAAAATAAAAACCAAAGTTTAACACAAATTAAGAAACATACTTTCTTTAGTTGTATTTGTTTCATCTTAAGTGAAGAACTCTTAATAGCAAGATAAGATATGATGCACCAATACTTCAATTTGAGTTATGTATCTATATCCGAAATCTATTCGTGTATGATACTTTAGGATAATTTATTGATATTTATCAATAAGATATCTAATTTATGAAGTCATAGTAAACTATAAGAAAATCTTTGAACAATGACAAATTTTAGTGACAAAATAATTAGTCACTATAGTGATCGATTTAGATACCAACTTATAAACTAAACATTATTGACAACTAAAATAGTTCAAAAAAATTATAATTGGTCTTTAAATTGGTAACTAAAATAGTTTCTATTATAAATTAGTTTATAAATTGGTCACTAACATTAGCTATCAAAGTTTTAATTTGGATTCACACAATAACAATCATATATTTATTATGTTTTTAAGAATTATTGTGGACTTTTCAATATTCATATATCATGTATCTATTACATATCATATCTTATTATTTTCAAAATAAACATATCGACGTATCTGATACGTGTCGTATCCGATACATGTATCGTATCCGTGCATCATAATACACGTAATATCTCATCAGGACAAATGGTCAATCATAAGATTTTGTTAAATTATCCCTTTGGTCCCTATTTTCGTTCGAAAATATCGATTTGGTCCATCTATTTTTATAAGTCTCAACTGAAACATGCATTTCACAACTACAAATTCATTTTCTCTATCTTGAGGTCCTCGAATATGTTGGTGTCCCATTTTCTTGCAATGACATTGAACTCAAATGGAACATTGAAACACTTCCAATAATGTTCGAGTCTACGCCCCATTTCTAGAACCCTCTCCTTTAGCCTAAAACCTGGCTCTGGTTGATCTATCCTTGTGATGTGAAAGCGAGAATGAAGGCAAATATTGGAAATTAACTAGGTTTTCAAATAGTGAAACACATTGCATTACAGTGGAAAGCAGGAATGAAGGCAAATAAAATAGGTTAGTTTGGAAGAGGACGAGGAACTTACAGAGAAAGTAGAGAGGTGAGAGAGAGGTTGATTCAGAGAATGAGATGAAGAAGAGTGCAATCCACTTTCAGAAAGGAAAGTCATGGATCCTCTACATTCAAATTCTCTAGTAATCACGCAAATCTCGTATCAACGACCATGGCTTCCCTTCTCTTAGAGTGATGAAGTAAAGTATCAAAGAAATTTCAAAATAAATTCAGCTTGTCTCTCTTCCCCTCCCTTCCTCCAAATTCGATTTTAGAAACCCCAATTTGCTTAGAATCTCCGATCCTTAATCTATGCTATTTAGAAAAACCTTAAATTTCAAAATGCTTTGAATTATTAAATAACATCTTTTAATTTATTTCAATTTTAATTTTTCCTTGTTACTGTTTCAACACACATAACCATGTCAACTTACTATTCCCTTAACGTCGTTTACTCAACTTAACAAAAAATGTATCATTGATACCATTTATCGAAATTGAAAACCTAATTGAGACTTATAAAAATAAAGGGATCATATCAATATTTTTGAACGAAAATAAAGATCAAAGACATAATTTAATCTAAGATTTTTATTGTCAATGAGTGGCAAATTGATAGATGTAGGTTATTTTGATTTGAAAGTTATCGATCTAAGTCACTTTTTAAGAAAATTATAGATGAGATCAATTCGTGTATATATGTATGATTTTGTTATGAAGAAGTCGACATCAAATCAGATGACTTTTAATTTTTGAAACTGAAGTCGTGTTTTTAAAGCAGGACTACCATGTTAATAATGAAATCGTGAGAGTCATATACAATTTCACTTAAAAGTAATCATGTTTAAGTAAAGTCATGCAAGAACAATACAACTGCAATACATATCTATTTGAACTAAAATTGTGAATAAATTATCTGATTTCTTCAAAATTTGACTTGTTCCTTTTCATTTTATTTATTTTTTTTGTTTTAATTGGATTAATCGAATTTTGAAATATACGATACTTTTAATATAATTATAATCATATATTTTAAAATTTTAGGATATTCATTTTAAAAATTTAAAAATATTTATTTTTATATTATAAAAATATAAGATCTTAAAGTTAAAAAATATATAATTATATAAAAATATTAAAAGTATTATAAATTTTAAATCCAATTAGTTAAATTATTAAAATATTATTTTAAAAAAACATGTATTATTAAAATTTTAGAAATTGTAAAAAGGAAAAAAAAAAGGAAGTTAGGAGTGAGAAGATGCACGACTTCTGTTAAAAAAAATAATGTAAAGCTAATACGTTCAGGTTTTTAATATGCAAATTCTTAAATTTTGAAGTCATGTACGTGTTACATGACTTCGAAATAAGTCAAGTTTCGAAGAAATTGTGTTACCTATTACGATTTTAGTTTATATATATATATATATATATATATATATATATATATTTTTTTATATTTTTTTTTTTTTTTT
>Ga0209589_1009688_pt1 | contig 14413 bp, 9 predicted proteins | sample CowpeawhiteBW_FD_187525 | JGI IMG/M metagenome (GOLD analysis project Ga0209589, IMG submission 187525) | Root nodule microbial communities of legume samples collected from California USA - Cow pea white BW (SPAdes) (version 2) | ecosystem: Host-associated > Plants > Roots > Nodule | place: USA... | reverse complement strand
ATAAATTTATTTAGGATTGTGTATCCAAAAGGTGTTTCCATATTTAAAACTATATTTTAAATTATATAATGTGAAATATATATTTAGAGCTGTCAAAACGGATAATTCGGCCCAACCCGGCTCGACCCACCACGGGTTGATGATTTAGTGAGCCAACCCAACCCAACTCACCTTTTAGCGAGCCAAAAAAATTCGAACTCGGCCCGACCCACCACGAGTTGGCGGATTAAACAGGTTGCCTCACGGGTTCACTTAATTAAAAAAGATTTTATTTTTTTATTTTTTTCAGTCAAAACTAAATTGTAATTCTAATTAAAATCTAAATAAACTTTAATACAATTCAAATACAAACCAAAATAAAAAAAAATACAAATTATTTATGTGTTGGATAAAAAAAATAACCTAACATGACCCAAATGTAAAGCCCAACTTAATAAAAATAAATAAAAACACTTGTGTGACCCTTTTATCTGCCAACCCGGCTCACCACGAGTTCAACCCGGATGAGCCAGGTCAAAAATCAACCCGTATTGAAATTTGTAAAAAAATTTCAACCCAACCCGATTCAAACCCGTGGTGAGCCGGATTGACTCACGGATTTCAACCCATTTTGACAACTCTATATATTTTAAAAAGTATCTTTCGAATTTTGTGTTTCAGAAAATAATTCTTAATTAAGCATTCTCTTTCCATATTGACTTTTTCTCCACCCAAAATGTTGTTACCCCTTTCATTTTCTCTACCCTCACCAAACCTTCATTCTCATATGAAAGAAAGAGGAATTTTGAACCTATCACCAAACCCCATTATGCAAGTGAGCCCAATCGTCCTGCATCGCTGTTCCTTCATCACCACCTATGTCACCATCTCTGACAACAACCCCACCCCCAATCCAAACCACAGGCCAAACCTTTAATCCTTACTCTCTCAGTCCACCAACATGAATCTGGTAAGAACTAAAAAACTAATTAAAATTTCAATAAAGGTATATATATTCATTTTATTCCATCTAGATTTCAATTTGATTTATGTTTTATATATTTTTTTAATTGATTATTCATTCTTTCGATCCAAATTTTTAAATATGGAAAATTCAAAACATCCACTCCAAAAAGCTCAATCTGAAGGATGCAACGGACCGATCCAAGTCAAAGGCCAAAACAGGTCGATCGTGACTAGAATTTGGTAGTGTCTGTCTTAGTTAAAATTTGACTAAGTCAGCCCTGACTAACATTTGGTCGAATTTAGTCGAGTTGACCCCGATCGAAATTTGATTAAATTCACTCGAGTCAATCGCGAACAAAATTTGGCCGAATTTGGCCTTGACTAAAATTTTGTCATAATCGGCTGAGTTGGCCCGACCAAAATTTGACCGAATACAGTCCAGTCAAGCCTGGTTGAGACTCCACTGAATTAGCCTCGACTCAAATATGGACGTATTCGACCCCGACCCAAAATTGGTCGTACTTGGCCGAGTCGTCCCTGACCAAATTTATTTGAGTTAGCCCCGACTGCAATTTGACCGAGTCAGTCCTGACCCAAATTTGGTTGTATTTTGCAGAGTCAACCTAAAAAAAATGGTTGTATTCAGCTAAATTCAGCCGAGTAAGTCGTGGCTGAAATTTGGTCGTCTTCGACCGAGTCGGACCCGGGTAAATTCAGTCGAGTCGGCCCTAACTTAAATTTGGCCGAGCTAATCCTAGACCAAATTTGTCGTATTCGGACGAGTCGGCTCCAAGCGAATTTTGGTCGTTTTAGGCTTAGTCGGCCACAGTCGAAATTCAGCCGAATCCAATTGAGTCGATCCCGGGCAAAATTTGGGCGAATTGACCCTAGCTCAAATTTTTCATATTTGATTGATCGGTTCTGGTCGAAATTTCGTCGTATTTGGCCGTGTCAGTCCTAACCGAAATTTGGTTATGTTTGACCAAGTTGACCTCAACCGAAATTTGTCCGAATTTGGCCGAGACGGCCCAAACCAAAATTCGGTCGAACTCGGCTATGTCGACCCCAACCAAAATTAGATCACGTTGGCCATGGTCAAAATTCGACCAAATTGTCTCAGCTGAAATTCGGTCAAATTTGGTTGAGTCAACCCAGTTAAAATTTGGCCGAATCGACCTCGATCGAAATTCTACATTATTCGATCATATCGATCCCGACAAGTGTTATAAAGTTTAATTTAAATTTCTTTCATAAAAACTGGATTTACATCATTATCCAAATATTTAGATGAGTTTTAAAAATATCTACACTAATTTTGTCACAAAAATTTGATTGGGATCCAAAATTAATTTAATTATTTAAATCTAAAATAGAATTAGATCCGATCCATGATGACCCTCCTATAACTATTCATTCGTACGTGTGAACCAAGACATTTTTTCTTCTTTTTTCTTGCATCCAACGTGCAATAAAAGTCTCATACTCATAAATGGTCCCAAAATCCATATACAAACAATAAGTAAAAACAAACCTAAAATCAATTAGTTCAAACATATCACAATCATCCTCTTAAATCCAACTTCTCAAGAGACATAAATTTAGAAATAGTAAATAGAGAAAGGGATGCCTTTCAACCTTTTATTCTGTACGCAGGTAGCGAAGTGCAAAATAGTATAAACTCGATACAAAACATCACATTTTTATTTATTTATTTTATATAAAATTAGGTCTTGAAAATTCAACGTGTATCACTTTTGTTTCTAGCAAATATTGGTTATAGAGATATTTCTAGGAAATATTAATTAAAAAATTAAATGAAAAAAATAGAAAATAAAAACTTGAATGAAAAGAAACGAAAACAGAGCCGAAAGTCCCATAACCGAAAATATCATTTTCAAACTTAAATATATCCTTAATGTACGAATATAATATAAAAAATCAGATAAATGTAGAATATGAAAAAAAGTTGGACAAAGTAAAAAAGAAAAAATTATAATAGATGAAAAAAATTAAGAAAAATGAACAAGTTATAAAAAAGGATTGCAAAAATAAAAATGAAAAAGTAAATCATAAATTTTTAAAATAATCTGATTGATTGTTGACATAAATGGTATTATTAGATGTTTTTAAACCTTTATATGAAATTGCGAAGGAGTTCATCTATTTTTTTTATAAGAAAATATTTAGTATCTAAAATAAGCTCTGATATAAATAAAAATGTATAACTAATTTGTAAATTATACTCTAAATTGATATCTAATATTAGTTACCAAAAATTATTTGATCTCTAGTTTAATTATAAAATCTTGAAGAAAAAACGTTTCAATAATAAGCATCAATGAATTGAGATATAAATCCTTGATATTTGCATATAAGCTCTTTACTTTATTAACAAGTTGATATTAGATTCGCGTTCTTAATATAAGCTATCGAATTTGGATTTTGAATATAAAAAGACTTAATTGGAATAAAAGGTTTTGCTTTGACAGAAATTAATTATTAATTAATGAGTATATTATATATTCTTAATTACTTGAAGTAAATAGAACATAATATTTTAATAAAACAATATTTACTTCAACTTCTTTTAAAGGTGAGAGATAAGATTGAGTGATTTGAAATATTGTCTTAAGTAAATTCAGCATCAACCTATGATTTTTTAGTAATTAGACTCTAATAATTATTATTTTTTTATAAAAACTTCATTTATTTTAGTATAGGGCCAACGCGAGCGGAACTTTTAAGGGCCGAGTGACGTGGTCTCCAAAATTTTGAATTTATATATATATATATATATATATATATATATATATATATATATATATATATCGTAATTTTACAATTTATATTTATTATATAAATTATATTCTTAAATATACTTACGATTAAATATATTTCACAAATATATTTATGATTAAATATTTTGATATATATTATAATAGGGTTAAATATGTTTTTGGTCCCTCAAGTTTCAGCGAAATTTGAAATTAGTCCCTTATCAAAACTTTTGACCAATTTAGTCCCTCATCTTTCAAAATATGTGAATTTAGTCTTTTTAACCAAATTTTGTTAAGTTTATCTGACGTTTCGAGCGCATTTCATGATAGTATTTAAGTTAACATTGAAGCAAAAATGTGTCAAACAGTATAAATAATTTAAATACTATCATGAAATGCGCTTGAAATGTCAGATAAACTTAACAAAATTTGGTTAAAAGGACTAAATTCACGCATTTTGGAAGATGAAGGACTAAATTGGTCAAAAGTTTTGATGAGTGACTAAACCCAAATTTCGCTCAAACTTGACGGACCAAAAACATATTTAACCCATTATAATAAAATTGATTAATTTTTTATTTTTTATTCACATTACCAAACTCTGCATTTAAATATTATATTTGTGTATAATTACACATGATTATAACATTTAAATATAATTATATAAATAAATTATTTTTTTAAATATAATAATAATTATCTTAATAAAATTTAAAAAAATAAAAAACAAGAACCAACGAACACGGGTCTCAATAATGTTCTTAATAAAAAACAAGAACCAACGGGTCTTTTTAACATCTATATTTATTATTGAAATTAAATTCCTAACTAAAGTCATTATTTTAAATATTATTCTCAACATATAATAACAATTTCATTTAACCATTTATTTCAACCTTACAAAATATTTCCATATAATAACATTTAATTATTATACATCTTACTATTTATTTAAAATTAAATATTTAACTTTATTTTCATATTGTCAATTTCTAATTCAAATAGTATTAAATAAACAAATTATTTATATAAATATAATAACAATAATTATTATATTAATTATTATAATCAAAATTAAAAAATAAAATAAAACACAACGACCCGTACGTAAAACACGGGTCACAAACTAGTCTTTGGTAAAAGAATTAATAAAACTTCAATTAAAAAATATTAAAAAGATACGTCTAGTATAATTATATCCTCATAAATATTTTTCTCACTACCATCATAAATAGCCCATGACAAGTTCTTCCTCCCCATACACGTGTTTTGAAAAATCACCGATTTCACTTTTGTTTCTTATAAACTTCTCTGACGTCTTTATGTGAGTTCATCACATCCATTAACTTTTTCCGCCAAATAATGCACCACTTCACTTAGTCATCAACTTCGTCTTTTCCTTATCTCTGTACCAATGAATGGTCTATTTAGGGAAGATTCTCACTCACCAACACACAACCTCAACAAAAGCTCTAATGGATTTTGTTCTAAATTACCTGAATTCCACTACCATTGGACTTCTTTCTCTAATCCTCTTCTGCTTATTTCTGTATAATCCCTTCAAATTTTTTCAAGGTAAAGAGGCTCCCACAGTTGCAGGAGCATGGCCATTACTCGGTCACCTTCCACTGTTGAGTGGTTCAAAGACACCCCATAGAATGTTGGGTGCTTTGGCTGAAAAATATGGACCCATCTTCACCATCAAACTCGGTTCCAAAAACACTTTGGTAATCAACAACTGGGAAATAGCAAAGGAATGTTTCACCACAAACGACATGGTGGTTTCCTCTCGCCCCAAGCTTGTCGCCGTTGAACTCATGGGCTACAACCATGCCCTCTTTGGGTTTGCGCCCTACGGTCCCTATTGGCGCGAGCTACGAAAGATTACAACTTTAGAGATCCTTTCCTCTCGTCGAGTGGAACAACTGCAGCATGTTCGTGTCTCAGAAGTTCAGAACTCGATCAAAGAGTTGTATAATGTTTGGTGTAGCCAAAAGGGTGAGTCTGGGTATGCCTTGGTGGAGCTGAAGCAATGGTTTTCTCACTTGGCTTTCAACATGGTCCTTCGAATGGTCGTTGGGAAGAGATATTTTGGCGGTGAAAACTTGGACGATGAGAAGGCACAGCGATGCGTGAAAGCTGTGGAGGAATTCATGCGTCTGTTGGGTGTGTTCACAGTGGGAGATGCCATTCCTTGGTTGAGATGGTTTGATTTTGGAGGCCATGAGAAAGCAATGAAAGAAACTTCGAAAGATTTGGATATTGTTTTGGGTGAGTGGTTAGAGGAACATAGAGAAAAGAAGGGTTTGGGTGAAGTTCAAGATTTCATGGACGTGATGATTTCCTTGTTTGATGGAAGAACTGTTGATGGGTTTGATGCAGATACCATGATCAAATCCACTGTGCTGGTATGTATATGTTTAATTTACACATTACAGTCCTTTCAAAATGTGAAACCTCAACAAAATTATGCATACAAATATAACATAAATATAACATAGTTCTCCAATTAGAGATTTTATATATTTACTAAATAACTTACTTTAGGAATAAAAATATATATTTTAAATTCGCCGGGTATGCCGTAAGTAGTATGAAAAATCGGTGTTAAAATATAATCTGTGACACTTTCGTTAATAATATGGAGATATTTGTGTTGTAGTTATTGTGTTCATCTTTGATATGGAGATGTGGGGTTGAGTTGATGCTGTGTTTATTTCTTTCTCTTTTTGGGAGAGTGAGGGTGGGAGCAAGGGTATTGTGGGTTCGGAGTGGAAATTTTGGTGTTGTGGAAAGGGACATTTGTGGTGTTGAAAGAATGAAAATCAATGGACCACTTAGAATTTAATGTCTACTTTTCTACTTTGATTTGGTTTTTGAGAAGAATAATGAGATTTGAAAATAAATAAAATCAAGTAAACTTCTTGTAAATTAAAATTAACTAAGTTATTTTAACTAATAAGTTTTACAAACATAATCTAATCTTAAGTTCCTTAATTTCACTGATATATTTCTTTGGGATGACTTATTTGATTTGCAGTCGTTGATTTCAGGAGGAAGTGACACGAGTAATACTGTTCTTACGTGGATAATATCTTTGATTTTGAGAAATCCTTCTGTATTGGAAAAAGCTAAAATTGAACTAGACATTCAAATTGGAAAAGAGAAATTGGTGAGTGAGTCGGATATAAGTAAGTTAACGTATCTCCAAGCTATAGTCAAAGAAACTTTGAGATTGTATCCTCCTGGTCCTCTTTCAGGACCTCGTGAGTTCACAGAAAATTGTACTTTAAGTGGTTATAACATTAAAAAGGGAACTCGTCTAATCACAAATCTTTGGAAGATTCACACAGACCATAATGTTTGGAAAGATCCATTGGAGTTCAAACCAGAAAGGTTTCTAACAACTCACAAAGATGTTGACATTAAAGGTCAACATTTTGAGCTATTACCATTTGGAAGTGGTAGAAGAATGTGTCCAGGAGTATCCTTTGGCCTTCAAATGGTGCATTTTACTCTTGCTACTTTTTTGCATTCTTTTGAAATTCTAAGTTCATCATCTGATCCTATTGATATGACAGAATCCTTTGGATTAACCAACACCAAGGCTACTCCACTTAAGATTCTTATTAAACCACGTCTATCTTTTAGTTGTTATGAAAGCCATTAATCCTTGTGCTAGCTACGTGATCACATTGGATTTTTGTTCAAAGTAATTTTCCTTCTAGTTTGTTCAAAGTACTTGCTATCGTTATAGTTTCTCTAATAAGTTGTTTCAAAAGGATGTATTCATACTATTTTTGTATTTGTGTTCAAAGTCTTTGTAATATTTGTGGTTTATTTATGTAATTTCAATTCTTTCTCTCATAAACTCTTGTTTTTGCAAATGAAAGTATAAAAATTAATTTTTGCAAATGAAAGAACAAATGGACAAAAAATAATAATGAGTAAAGAATCGGTTATAATTTTAATGTATATAAAAAAATATTCTCTGAGAGAACTATGTAGAAAAAGAAGAAATGGAAATAAAAGTTTTAATCATAAAGTTTCATTATTGGAGAAACATTAACAAAGCAATTACTTAACACAATGAACAATTATGAGAGGTCCAAATATTATAAAATCAAAACTTATATCATACAAATAGAAGGTTCAGTTGAGTTAGTCAAGCCGAATGTCGAGACAAATTAATCAAGCCGAAATTCGAGCAGAGTCGGTTCAAGGCGAAGGTCGACCCGAGTTGGCCTGGGCGAAGGTCGACCCGTTGAAGGTCGAGCCCAATCGACTTAGAGTGAAAGTTGAAATTAATTGACCATAGTTAAAGGTCGAGAGGAGTCAACCCCAACTAAAGTTCAGGCCTAGTTGGTCCAAGTCAAATATTTTGGAGTCGATCGAATGTCTAGACGAGTCGTTCGGTACTCAAGGTCGAGCTAACTCAACTTGGGGTTAAGGACTTAGTTATATTTGCCTTAAAATAGAAATTCAATTACTTTATCCAAAAAAAGAAAGTTGAAATCTAATATATTTTAATTATTTCATCAAAACAAACTATTTAAGAAATGAATAATTTAATTGTAAGAAATTCAAATACTACGTATTTCAATTTCTTGAAATTATTAAAATCCCTTATCCAAGCATAAGGTTAAAGAACTCTATAAAAAAGGATTCGGAAATAAAAGCTTAAATAAAAAGGTTGCAATGATCGGAGTAAAGGTCCATAACACCATTGCCTTAAGGTTTTGGGGGTAAATGGTATCAATGTGTAAGACCAATTTCATATATATAGAACCATAGTCTCTCGATGACTATAACCCATATGAAAAATAAATGGTTAAGTATGTTTTTAGTCCTTGAACTTAGACCCAAAATTGGAATTCGACTTTGTCCGAAACTTCGATACATTTTGGTCCCTAAACTTCAAAAAATGAATGAATATAGTCTTTTTAACCCAATTACGTTAACATTTTTTTAGGTCTTGAACGCATTTCGCAATAGATATTAAACCAGGAACGTGTCAAACGGTGTAAACAACTTTAATACTAACATGAAACGTGTTTGACACATCAAATATAAATACTTAATCGGGTTAAAAGGACTATATTCATTCATTTTTAAAATTTAGAGACCAAAATGTATCAAAATTTCAGACAAGAACGAATTCCAATTTTTGGTAAAAGTTCAGAGACTAAAAACATACTTAACCAAAAATAAATATAAACCGAGCACATATCCATTATTGGAACTTGGAAAATGCTACATTAGGTTGCATGGCTTTGGAAATGAACCGTGCTTTTTTTCAGCACCAATGTGTTTTTTACGACGACAATATTATGCATTCACATCACATCTACTACATTTTCCTTTTCCTCTATATCTAGGATCACTACAAAATCATTTCAGCATGTGTGTTTGGTCTAATTATTACATGAGCTTTTCTTTTCCTCAAAAGAAGAAACCAAGACAAACAAAAGATATAGATAGATACAGTTCTTCAAATTCCTATTGTCTTATTCATCTTGCCCAACAAATTTAAAGCACAAATAAATCTACCAACACAATTCATCTAGTCTGCTTTGTAAATAAAGTTAAATGTTCCCATGTATTTTTAGTGCAACATTCGAATATATGATGAACTAGGGCACATATATATAGCAACTTACTGAAAATATATTCTGGTACTTAGATTTTACTGCTTATGTTACTCGAGTTGTCCTACTCAGAGTTGTCGTATACAACGTCAAAATCAAAAGAAAACTGTTATTAATAATCTGAAAAGGGCTAAATTTGATTATGGATTAAGGCTAGATTTCAATTGTTTCAGTATTGCATATCATGTAAATGGGAGTTGATATGTGCTATCCTCTTTTTGCTGAGTTGATGTACTATAATATTTGACATGATCCTCTTTCTACATGATTTTGCATGTAATATGCCCCTTGCACTCCAACATCATCATCACCATCATCATTAATCCATTTTATTTAATCCAAGTAACAAATCTATAAGGTAGGTGATAGAAGACTATCCCACGACTTCATACAAAAAATACCTGAGAAGGAGTCATTATTTAAAGGACATAAAGACATGAAGATCATGGCGAGTGACGGATTTTGATCAAAAATTTTGAAAGGACCAAAATATTATATTTAAAGTTCATGTATTTAATCATTGTCCACTAATATAACAAAAGTATATATAATTTAGTATGGGTATCTCTTTGTATTTTTCTTCTTAGAAAAAAAATAATTTTGAAGTTGTATTTGATATGACACTCATTTTAAATAAGATTTCTAATTTCATCTCTTTTACTCATTGGATATTCTCATATTTGAGAACGTTTTTCTAGAATATGAAATAAGTTTTAAAGGATTAATATGAAACTTCCCACTTGTAATTTCTTGAATATTAAGAAAGGGTTCTCTAATTCAACCATTGCATCTTAGTATCAAGCTTCTTTGAAAATATGTGAAGAAGGAAGTAGATCTGTATTGCTTTCATCTTCATGGATATCTTTTCTTTTATTACTAGAAATGAATATATTATTTTATTCTTCATTGATGTATATATTTTAAAAAAAATAAGACTATAAAATAAGTTGTCTCTATTATTATTTCTTATCGAAGAGTGATCTTCTTGAGGTGACATTTCCTTTATTTATTATCAATTTGCTAAATTGTGACATAAACCATTTCAGTCTAACTCTGCATTCTTTATCTTATTTTCTTGTTTAATTTTCAAAGAAATTCAAAGTCAGAAACGATTGTAATCTTTCCTTGATAAGATCATATTACTTTGGTATCTGGAGCAAGATTCTTGAATTTCTTATGATATCTCTATCTTTTTATTATATAAAAAATCTTAAAATTCTTAAATTTTATCTTATATCTTATTTTTCATTCATATAAAGAAAACCCTAAAATTATTGAATGTTAAGTCGTCAGGTCGTTGGTGTTAATAAAATAAATAAATATAACAAGAACGTTTAAAAAATATTTTAAAAAAAATATTGAAGTCAAGTCGTTATGAGTTCTAACGACTTCACTTTTCTGATACATTGAAACCGGTCTATATCATGTCGACTTCATTTTTGTAAAAAGAAAAAGAAATTGATTTGTATCATGACGATTTCATTTTTAATGTCATTATCACTTCTCACGACTTCATTCTGTTTTATAAAAAAAAAAGTGAACCAATCCTGATTTAATATTTTCACTTCAAACTAATCCTGTAATACAACAAAACCCAATTCACCACTATCACTCGTTAATCGAAAAAAATATTATATTTTTGCTGTGTTTTCAATTTATCCAAACAAGCATATATAAATGATCTGTTTTCTTCCTTTCTTTTTGTTCCTCTAAACAAACTAAATTTTTTGTTCTCGTTTTTTCTATTTTCTTTATTATTTTTTTTTTCATCCCAACATGATTCTTTTAGACACAAAAAATTCTTTGAAATGGGTGAGCAATAGTGGGGATTGGCGTTGGCTTAAAATGAAAGAAGAATACCCAATAAGAGACGTGAGAATTCCAATAAAAAAAAACTATGTCTTCGATGCAACTAGGATTGAATGAAGCCTTGGACGCAACAAATACAATATCATTCTTTTGGTACATCATGGCTCCTCGACTATGTTTGTATCCTAAGGACATTAAGGGTTGGGCGAACCCTTCAAATTATTGTTTAAGTCTTACATTGAATAAAAATGGAAAAGTTGAGTATTATATGAACTCACCGTCTTAAGATTTTGAACTAAAAGTGGTGTCAATCTCTTATGTATGAGTTGGACTCTTATCTCATTAGTATTAAATTTCTCCATAAACAATTAGAGTTACCATTGAGCATAGCTCTATAAAGCATGGGCACGAATACACCTCGTCATAACAATAAGACATAAAATTTAATCAAATTAGTTGGTGTACTTTAGTCAACAACAACTTCATTGTTACCCATTGAACTTCATTTCATGGGATCGTCATTCATGTGGAGATGAATGTCTATTGCTTCAACTAATTTATGAGCTATAGTCTCATTCCCCTCGACGACTCAAGTAATTGTTGATGCATGAACCTTTTGATAAGTAGATCTGTAATATTTCTTTTCGGCCTGAAAATGTAGAAAAACACTTGTAAATTCTACATCATCAATTTACGAATTTTAACCTTTTACATTGTGGAAATACACATTAATATACGACTGAGGCAAGTATTTCCTAGAAAATAAATAAAATTAAAAAAGAATTGTAAATTAAAATTAAATAATAAATTTTAATAATAAATTTTCCAAACATAACCTTGATTTCCTAAGTTTCATTGATTTATTTCTTTGGGTGACTTATTTGATTTGTAGGCGATGATTTCTGGAGGAAATGACACAACAAATAATGTTCTTATAGCGGCAATATCTTTGATTTTGAGAAATTCTTGTGTATTGGAAAAAGTTAAAAGTGAACTAGATATTCAAATTGGAAAAAAAGAAATTCGTGAATGAGTACAATATAAGTAAGTTAGTGTACCTTCAAGCTATAGTCAAACAAACTTTAAGATTGTATCCTTTTGTTCCTCTTTTAGGAACTCGTGAGTTCACGGGGAATTGTATTTTAAGTGGTTATAACATAAAAAAGGAATTTGTCTAATCTCAAATCTTTGAAAGATTCACGGATACAACAATATTTAGGAAGATTTATTGGAGTTCAAATTAGAAAGATTTCTAACAACTTGTCCTTATGTTAACTAGGTGATCACGTATTTTTGTTCGAAGCATTTTCTTTTTACTTAGTAGGCTATACTTGCTATCTTTGTAGCTTCTCTCTTAAATTATTCCAAAATGATAACTACTATCATTGTATTATTTCAAATTATTTGTTATATTTGTAATTTCAACCTTTTTCTTTCTCATAAGTTCTTGGTCAATAAAAAGTTTAGGTTCAAAGTATATATATATATATATATATATAATTAATTAATTAATTAATTGTTATAGATGAACTAATGATTGGTGATCAATTATTATAATGGTGAAAATTGATTGAGAAAATAAAAAATAGGACTAGTTTTCTTTTCTAGAAAAAAAAAATTGATGAAAGACATTTTGGGCAAGTTAAAATTGCCTCGAAGGAAAATGAGTATGGTATGTAGTATTTTGTTTTCTGTTATATCTTAGGAATTGAGTATCACGAAGGCATTAAGATTTTTTATTTCCATGTAAACATGATTCCCATATATTTATGTACAAATGTCAATGAGGATTGAGGTAACTTGGCTTTGTGATTTGCTTGAAGGTGATGGTGTGTTTGAGTTATAGGTAAAACTTTCAAGCATGTTCCAGAAGAGTATCCATACAAAGATGAGAATGAATTTGTTTTTACAGTGCCATAAATTCTCGAGGATTTTATTACTTCATTGTTGCAGTATTATATTATCATATTCTAACTTGTCCTATGTGTATTTTGATGAAACACTAAATACAACAGAAAATCTTTAATTAAGAGCACTATGCTTAGGCCTAATTGATTTATACTTTGGTGTGGATTAACAATTTTAAGAGTGAATAATGTTTTTGTAATACTTGGTATGTTACACGTGATAGCAATTGGTCCATGGCATTTGGACGATGACAACAAGAAGAGACCATAGTCCATGACTCTAGGAATACCATTTGGCACTCCAAATATGTTGGAAATGACATCAAGGGAAAATATGATGACAATATTAACTTGAGGGTCTCAGATCTCATGACTTGGTACATAAACCCGATTCTATAAGATTCTTTAATGATGCAAATTCTCTCACATTGGATTGGTGTTTAACGTGAAGGAATGGTTATTCAAATTCATCTTTAGTCTTTATTTACATTTTTTCACTGATTTTTTGTATTTACTTGCAGCATGGGTTTCTTAAAAGACCATTATGCATTTATATGCATTCTTCAGATTTTCCTAAGCACCACAAGTTGTGTTGGATACTTAACTGTTAATCTTAAAATATTTTAGGACATGGTAAGGTGTTAGCTTCCTCCTCCTTCTGGAATTTTATATTGTGCATCATGGATCAAACTCAACCTGAACCTCAATATTACTCTTTTCACATTTGAAATCCAATCCTAAGAAACACCTCATTCCTAACTATATTGTCTTGGTCATATAACTAATCAAATTATTGACTAAGAATTTGTATGGATTAAAAGAGAGATGCTAAATTTATGTAGCTTTTAATTTTCTGTACTTCAAATATAAGCTTGGTTTGAGCCATGTAAACAAAAAATTATAGCAAGCATTATTTCTGAATTCAACTTTTGGAAATGCAATTGAGATGATCATATCATTATTAGCACTTCATCAAAACAAAGTAAATGTTGTAAGTTGTCCTTGCTTGGTTCCATTCTCTCAAATCTTCCTTTGGTTCTTGGAAGCTCACACCTTTGTGGTGGTTTAGCTAACCTCAAGATAGAGAAAATATATGACACAATATTCATTACTTCTTAATCTACTATTTCTTTATAGCAATTATATTACCAATTAAAGTTTTGAACTTTTGAGTATGCTTAGGTATGGGTTTGTTTGTTTCACCGAAGGAGGAAGATGAAGAGAAGGCAGTGATAAGATTTGGAGTGCATTTAAGTGGTTGGTAGGTATGACATTGGTCATATCTTTGCTTTCGGAATATGTACTTTTGACAATCGAGGTATATATA
>Ga0209589_1009686_pt1 | contig 14416 bp, 6 predicted proteins | sample CowpeawhiteBW_FD_187525 | JGI IMG/M metagenome (GOLD analysis project Ga0209589, IMG submission 187525) | Root nodule microbial communities of legume samples collected from California USA - Cow pea white BW (SPAdes) (version 2) | ecosystem: Host-associated > Plants > Roots > Nodule | place: USA... | reverse complement strand
AAAAAAAACAAAAACCGGTCTTCTGCCTGACGACTTCAGTGCAGAAGCCGGTCTCCCCTCTAACGGCTTTAATTTAAAAAAAAAAAAAAAAAAAAAAAAAAAATAATATGAAACCGGTCTTTTGGAGTACGACTTCTTTTTGAATGTCGTCCTCTCCCCTGACGACATGACCCATATTTGTAAAAAAAATTTCAAAGGACCCATATTTACAATTTATCGGTCAAAAGGACCCAAATTTACAAAAAAGCCAGAAAAAAGAGATCTCATATCATACCCATAAATAAGAACCTTCTCGGGTTCCTTCAACTATGGCTACTGCATCATCTGATTGAACGTTCAGACTACTTCTGTTCCTGAACAAATCCCTAACCTGAAAGATAACAAACTCAAAACGCAAGAAGTTGAAAAGCCATAATAAGCAAAATGAGAAAACGAAGCTCTGGTGAGTTACCGCTTGCAATATCTGTTCAGCAGCATTTCCTTCCAAAAGTCTCAAACCTGCGGTTGCCTGCATCATTAACAAAATGAAAAGACATTATGTGAAAAATGTTGTTCAGATTTTGGGCCAAACGTTGTATTGTTATAGAGAAGAGAAAGACCCACGCCAAGCGTAAGGGGTGTCTTGGGGTGCAGGTTCTGTGGGACAACATTTTCAGCTGCCTCTAAAAGTGGAATCAAAGATCGTGCTGCTTTTTCAGGATTATCCGCATATGAACTCAAACCAGGTGTGACCTACAGCACAAGAACGAGAGTGAGGTTTTGCATGAGAACAGGTTATGAAGAAAACATTAGCAGGCCAAATGACGGTACCGATGCGAGAAACTCAAGATTATTGCCAATGCGAAGGAGATCTAAGTTCTGGTCGAAATGGAAAACGTGAACTCGAGTTCCAGTGCTACCAGCATCAAAAATCGCAGCGTAAGAGGTAAGGTTTTCTTCTTCTTTGAGGAATATTTTCCGATTAGATAGAAGGTTGTTCCCAAGATACTGGGAGGAAGAGAACGTAGGCAGTAACAAAAGGAAGAAACTAAAGAAAATTTGAAACCCCATTCTCAGATCACTCTTACCTACCAACACAAAATTAACATGTGCTTCCTGTATAAAGAGGGAGATGAGATGTACTTTTTAGCCTGCCCCTCTAAAAATAATTATCAGATATAAAAGAAAATGAAATTGTAATTTAATTAAATTTAATATATAATATTTCAATAATTTTAAATATAAGATCTCAAAACATGATGAAGTCATCCGTTTATAAAGGATATTTGTTCAATAAACAGAGAATGCATTCTAAATTTCGTCATTAAATATGGAGAGAACATGAAAAGTCTAATTATTCATTGAACCTTTGCATAATCAATGAATGTATGTATCGTTGATAATTTTGTCGCCTCATAGAGTAAAGTTTCTGATAGTATTTTACTGATTTTGGTGGCGAGGAATTAATTATGTCGCTAATATTAATAACAATAATAATTAAAGCTTGAAATTTTGACGCTCATCGTTCATTATCATATTCTTACAAACCTATTTATTATCTCTTCTACACTAAGAGGGTAAAGACAAATTTCATTATTTTATATATATTTTGAAAGAAAAGTTTATTTTTATTTTCACACTCAAATATAATGAATATCAAATTTTGTATTCGTTGAATAACAAGTATATACTCATTTCTGCATTTGTATTTTTACTTGCTTTCTTGTTATTTCAAAATCAATTAATTATTTATATAAAATAATTAAAAAAATTACGATTAAAAAAAATATAATATTATTAAATATTTAATATTAAAAGGGGTATTTTTGTTTATTTAATATAAAGTATTCAGAAGAAAATTATAATCGTATACATTTTAAATTAAAATACTAAATAAAATTTCATCAGAGAGTCAAAATATTTATTAAATTCATAAACAAAATATTTCAAAAAAAATGTAAAAGGAAAACAAATATTTTAAATGTATGTTTACTTCAATATTTTAAATTCTAATGCAATCTATTTTTTGTATACCAATAAAAATTAGAATACATCACTTGATCAAAATCATACAAAGAAAAATGATTAGACTAATAGTAATTGAAATTTAACATAGATTTTTTATCTTTTGAACTTCAATATATGTTGGATGATGATAAAAAGATTAATGACAACTACATTAAATTATTTTATTATAGTAACTAAAATTTATTTATGTGATTAAAGTTATAAAATTACACTATGAATGAGTTATTGTTGCAGGTTGCGCAATTGTCCCGTTACGGAGGCCAAATGGGTCAAGTCAAAATCCAAGTAGGATTCCTAGTAGGATAATTACTGAGGGAGAGATTGTTGTAGGTGGCATCAATTGTTCCATGGTAGAGGCCAAGTGGGTCGGTCACAATCAAAGGTTTGTGTTACACTCTTAAGTAAAATGAGTTGCGACTTGACTAATGACTATAGCTTTTGGCCTAGCGGTAAGCGCTCGATCCTAACAATTGGTATCAGAGCTAAGGTGACGAGTTCGATTCATGGTGGACAATTATTAAGGGGGAGATTGTTGCGAGTTGCACAATTGTCCTGTGGCGGGGGCCAAGTCACACTCGAATCGTGGCGCTTGGACTTTGTGGTATACTCTTAAGTAAAAAAACAATGTTATGCATGATAAAAATAAACAACAAATAAAAATATTAAAAACAAGATCATATGGAAACAATTTGATAGACCGTTGAATAAAATGACACAATGAAAACTTTTCAAATATCAATCTAGTCGACATACATCATTTAAACATAATTGCACAAAGGTTGTAATAAGAAGGAAAATATCTTGATGCGAATGAATTTTATGACAAGCCAAACAATTAGAAGAAATAAAAAATAAAAAGTGTGTAGTGTGTGTTTGTGCATATTATACACACACACACACACACACACATATATATATATATATATATATATATATATATATATATATATATATATATATATATATGTGTGTGTGTGTGTGTGTATATATATGTCGATCTGGTGATCTGGTGATGAAAGATCTTGTCAATTAGGCATTGGTACGTGGCATTAGTGTTTTTGACCCTAAACGACATTACTTCATGATAATAATTGGCTTGTTTGGTGATGAAGGCAGTCTTGTCCCTGTTCGATTCATACATGGGTATTTGGTTGTATCCGAAATAGTGTCCAGAAAACTCAGCACATTATGATAGGAAGCTCAATCGACTAGCTGATCAATGTTGGGTAGGGGATAAGCGTCTTTAGGGCACATTTTGTTGAGGTCGGTGAAGTCTGTGCACATTCTCCACTAAACGCTCAATTTTTTGACTAATACCACATGGGCGGGGCATGAGGTGTATTTTACCTCTCGAATGAAATCAACCTCCAAAAGCTTTTGCACCTCGTTTTTTGCTACCTTTCTCCATTCTTCTCTGAGCCGACTCTTCTTTTGGGCTACCAGTCGAACTTTCCTAAAGATCGCTAGCTTGTAGGACATGACCCACGGGTGGATTCCCGACATGTTAGCTGACGTCCAAGTATAGAGATATTTGTTCCTAAGGAGCACTTTCGTTAGCTCTTTCTCATTTGTGGGGTTCAAGTCATTTCCCATCTTCGTGACTTGACTTTCCTTTCAGCCAATCAAAAAGGTATTTGGTCTATCCTTAGGATTCCATCCTATCTTCGGTATTGGTTCAAGGGGTCCAAGTCTGCCATGGCTACCTCTGAACAACAAGTTTTGTGTGGTGGTGGTGGTAGGTGTTCATCTTTAACCTGAATGCGTAATCCTCTCGGGTGATTTGCTAATTGGCATGTACAATCATATTCCTTCCTTGTCTGCTTGGAATTTCATGGCCAAGTGAGGGGTGGAGACAATGGCATCGAACATGTTGAGGCACGATCGACCTATCAGAACGTTGAACGAGTGTTGGCCTCCACTAGTAAATATCGAACCTCCACCTCTTTAAGGCTCTTCCTCGATCTGATTTGGGTTCTTAGATCAAGGTAGCCTCTGGTGTCCACTCGTTCACCAAAGAAGCCCATGTTCTGTTTGTTGTAAGGAACAATCAAATCCTCCTAGATGTCCATCTTTCTAAACGTCTTCAGTAAAGGATGTTGATAGAGTTGCCCTTGTTGACCAACAACACCTTGTTGATTCTGTAATCTGCAGGTGTGATCGAGATGACCATGGGTTCGTCCTAGTCTGAGTCGAGGGCCTTGTAGGCTTTGTCGATGAAGGTGAACGAAGGCATGCTTCTAATTCTCTTTTCTACAAGGTGTACGGACTTAAGCACTTGGATATGCCTCTTTAGAGCAGATGAGGTGGTTCCACCTCCTATGAATCCTCCCAAAATTGTGTTCATGTAGCCCTTAAGAGGGCAGTCTCGTCTTTTGCTTCTACTGCGGCTCCCTTTGTTGGAGGATCCTCCCCTCTGGTCGGTTTTGTGATTTGTCTGGTGAGATTTTTTGGGGAACTGGATAAGGCTTCTTCTCTAGGGAGGGTTGCATTCCGCTCAATCCTTCCTAACGTATTGGTTCATTTGGCCAACCCCAATTCAATTTTGTCTCTTAAGGTGTGACACTCCTCCGTAGTGTGGCTGATGTTGTGGTGGAACAGGCAATGTTTGTTTCCATTGGCGTTAGCGGTGTTGGTTTCTTCCTCGGAGGCAGTAGTCTATTGACACTAAAGGCCTCCTACATGATCTTAGCCCTTGAGGCGCTGAGAAGGGTGTAGCTGTTGAATTTTGGCCCTTTAGGCCACTTTAGGGCCTTGCTTGTCAATGGCTTACCGGACGGATAAACATTACTCCCCAACACCGGTTTTGCTCGGACTTGTTGACAAAAGTCCCTTATGTCTTCCATTTGCATGCTCATCCATGCTCTTGGGTGGCTTCCTACAAATCTTATCAGCGAAAGGATTGGATTTTAGGCCCGTGGTGAAGTGGTGCCTAACTATTTCATCACTTAAATTTTTTATCTTTACAGACATTTTATTAAACCTTTCCATGAAAGTTCTTAGGGATTCATCTTTCCAAAATTTGTATCTTCCACCACTCGGGCAAGGGTGTCTCCCACTATCTCCAGGGTGAATGGAAACATCCCTTCGGTCCGTTGCACCAGACAGGTTGAAACCCATGCTGGCTCATGTACTTTCTTGAACGGTATAGGTAAACTCTTTCTTTGTTCGCTCACCCAGCTTGACTCGAGAGGGTCAAGGCTGGTCCTCCCTTCCTCTGAGCAATTATACTTGAAACTATTTAAAGAGACCGGATAGAGTTGGAGTCGACGATATGTGCTCTTTTCCAACCTTCTATTGTCTTATGGCCTCAATATTTTCCATCAAACTCCTGATTTTTGCCTCGTAATTCCTCTACATCCATCCATGCGTTGTTGCATCCTCCTCAACATTTTCCTTGTATTTGTTTGGTTGTTTGAAGCGTTGTCGACGTGTACGTTGCTCGTCATGTTTCTTGAGGTCACCATGTAGATATGAGTAAATGATCGCTTGGTGCCACCGTCAGTGCCACAATTTTTTGGGTGTAGGGGTCGAACATCCTCTTAAACAATTTGCAAGCTCTCTAAATCTTCACTCCAATTATCCATTTGGCGTTCTTGTTCATTAACCGATTGGTGAGTACTTGTTAAAGGTGCTCTGATCCTAAAATCAAGGAAGGATCTATCAGTCAAAGCAATAAATGTTGTGATTAATGTGAGACAAAAGTTTTAACAATCATATCTTTGACTTGTATTTATAGTCTTTTTCATGAACTCGTGATTAGAACCAACCTAATTACTGACCGATCAATCATTTTTAATCCTTATTATTGACCTGTTTATGTTAATTAGGTATTGGAGTGATCTTACGGACATTGTTCAGTTAACAGGACCAAACATTTTGATATGTAATGATATTGCTTGATGTGAATAAACAAATTCTGATTGGGAGAATCTTCTTTAAAATAGTCTCACTTAAACAACTTTCGAATAAATATTAATTACATGTATAAAAATCTTCTTCCAAAATTTCTAAGTAACGACCAAACGTTTAATCACGTATTTGAAAATTTTCTTCTAAGGTTAAAATACCTTTTTGGTCCCAATTTTCGTCAAGCTTTTTCAAATAAGTCCTAATTTTGGTTTTGTGTTCAAATAGGTCCCAATTTTTGTCAATTTTGTTCAATTGCGTTCTTTTTTGCTAACACCGTTTAAATCATTAATGGCCATAAACGACCTAAGTGACACGTGCCAGTCATTTCGTGGTTTTTTTGAATATATTTTTTAAATTTTTTTAAATTTTTTTTAAATTTTTAAATTTTAAATTTTATTTTTTTAATGTACACGTGTCAGCCTAGGAGTGTGCCACGTGTCACTTCGTGGTTTTTTTTTAATTTTTTTTAAATGTCCACGTGTCAACCCAGTAGCTTGTCACGTGTCAAAATCAATGTTCTAAATTCAATTTGATCCCTATATTTGTTATTTTTGTTCAATTAGGTTCCAATTTTTGTTAACATTAACCAATTTGGTCCCTCTCCAAATTAAAACCAAATTTAATTTTTATATTAAAATTTAATTTTTATATTAAAATTCAATTTTTTTATTAAATATTTTTATATAATATATTAAAATTCACATCATTATAACTTTGATATAAAAATTAAATTTGGTTACATCTTCGATAGGGACCAAATTGGTTAATGTTAACAAAAATTGGGACCTAATTGAACAAATATAACAAATATAGGGACCAAATTGAATATAGAATATTGACTTTCACACGTGGCACACTACTGGGTTGACACGTGGACATTTAAAAAAAATCAAAAAAATTCAACAAAAATTCAACAAAAATAAAATAAAAAATTCAAAAAAATCACAAAATGACACTTGGCATGCTCCTAAATTGACACGTGTACATTTAATAAAATTAAAAAAAATTAAAAAAAATTAAAAAAAATTAAAAAGTAAATAAAAATAAAAATAAAAAAAATTTAAAAAAACCACAAAATAACCCGTAAAGTCGCTGTTCATATATAAAAATCTCATAAAAGTAATCTAACAGATACAAAATCACATATATAAAAATCTTTTTCCAAATAATCTAATCGGTCAGTCACCTATCAGACCATACACTACGATTGTTGTTATTATTATATTATTATTATTAATTATTATTATTATTATTATTATTATTATTATTATTATGGTACTGGGATTTGGAAGGTGACATTGATTGCTTTAGTTGAGATGGAAAAGTATTAAGAGTTGGTGGGGCCACAGCCGGATCAAGGCGGTCACAACGGGGTCTTCTGTAGTGGTGGCGCGGTATAATAATGGCAGTTAAAGGGCTTCAAAGACATGGTCCTACATCAACAATGGTGCGCACAAGATTTCTGTCACATGTTTCCATAAATAATAGACATAAGCTATTTGCAAAGATATTTTTGTTTAAGATAAGAAAATATATTTTTTAGATTAGATGAACCCACTTATAGTTATCTTTGTTATTAAAAAATTATTTTTTATATTTAAAAAAATAGAAATTAAAATAAAAAATAAAAAATAAAAAGTATATGTAAAAATCTGTTAAATATAAAATAATAATACTTCCTTCAAATGTGCTGTGTTGCATATTAACTTTTCTGTCACATGTTTCTGAATCGTATTACAAAAGTACAATATTCCCACTTTTCCCCATTCCTTATTTTCTTTTGCATTTAACTCCATTAGAAAAAGAGAAAAAAAAATAGAAAAAAATGGAAATGTAAAAAATCTAAAAGTCAAATTTTCCTTTTATTATTATTTTTTTTCCTTCAACTAAAAAATGTACAGCTATATAAAATAGGTCATGTCTTTGTATTTTCTTTTTCCTTTTTAAAACACACTGTAGGCATTCTTTGGCTGAGACGAAAGAGAACTAATGGACCATGAAAATGACAAAGATGTTTCATGAAAAACAATTATAAGAAAATTCACAATAGTTTCTTTTATCTATTGTTTTCAATTGATTTCTTTTTACCTATTTTGTATCTAGAATATTCAGATATACATCTAAAATATTTGGAAATAATATTATAAATTAACAGTAATTATTAAATTTAGTAGTATTGCTTTATAATCACCAAGAAATAATAGTTTATAAATATGCTCTTATCTTGATATATTGCTCGAGTATAATATAATAAAACATATGAATTAATATGATAATAAAAATCATATAATTTAATAAACTATTAGATAATAGAAAATTACATAATAATATGTACACTATTGAAAGATAGATACATTTGGACTTTATTCTAATTTTCTAATTATATTTTATTTATATATTTTTTCATTGACTTGATGGTAAAAACATTAGTTAAAATGAATTTTATTTGATATTTTGTTAAATCTTCAATATAGTTATCATTTTAGTTCATAGAATGGAAATATTATTACTTATGCAAAGAGTTACAAAAGGCAGTATTTATAACGTCCCAATTTAGTATAATAAATCTAATAAATAAATGTTGTATATTTATCGTATAACATAGAGTACTAACAGAAAGTATACTGAAAGAAATACCCAAAGGTACAACAGAATGCCTCAAACAAGAATTAAGAGAAACAAATGGCAAAAGGATCGCTCACAGAGCAAAAAACTACCTAGGCCTTAGCGCCTCAAAAGTTGCTAAAAAGAGAGTCATAACTAAACCGGAAAGTAGCATCACCACCATCTGAACGATCTCCAAAAATTTTCACATCTGCTCACACAAAAAATTTGGTGATCATTGCAAAAAGGAAAAAGTCAAATAGAGAAACAGACACCAAACAAAAAGGGTAAGCTAGAGTAAAAGATTTTTAATCATATTATTGAGCAAGTAAATGTTAAATCAGGTTATAAACATACGAAACAGTAAGCACCCAAACCATGTGATAACAAACAAATGTAAGACCTTCTGACTTAAATATTCGAATTATACTCTTGATATAAAATTCTAACGGAAGTATGCGCCGATGTTGGTTTCTAAACTCTAGATACAAGGGGTTATCACCAAACCACACCCCAGGGTTAATCCCTTAATTGTCTAAGGCCATTATCCTATCAAAGACTAGGACCTCCTACCATTCTCACCACATAAACCATTCTACTTTATATGAGTGTGAACGATTATTAGAGTTCAGGATACCTTTCTTAATCTAGACATCTCCTATATCAAAGTATACACTAACCACACCATCACCAAGATTTTCCCATGAAACTCTTTTATGCACAACATTCCACATGCCATCTCAAGCATTATAATCTCATGCCAATGCACCATCAACCAACGAACCCATTCTTATTTCATTTCATACCAAGCAAGTCAATATTGTAAGACCCGTGGAATTTAATTAATTAAATAATTAATTAATTAATAAATACGGGAGGGAAGAACATTTATGACATTAAATTATGATTGGTATGACGTGGAAAAGTACTAGCTCAAGTGATTAAGAGTATTTTAATTATGTGAGAGGACTTGGGTTCAAGTCCTATGTATGCTAATTTTTGTGTTATTGTTTGTTATTATTTTAAATATATGTTAATCATGTTATGGAATGATATGATGTCTGAATTAGATTTGTTAAGCATGAAATATGATTGGTTGTGCTCTTGAATTGTGATTGAGTGGTCATGGATTCAAACCTTGAAGAACCAAAATTAAAACCTTAATTTTTGGTATTTTGGCTTTGGCTTAAATATGAAAGGTTGGGGGGAAAACCCTAGTGGTATGGCAGTGGCTGCAAAATGGCCATAAGGAGATGGTAAATGGCATTAACAACTCATTTAAGACTAAATTTTCGTTTTAGGTAATTGACCTAGTTTTTAGACACCCTTTTAAAAGAAATATTTGGTTAATAGTTAGAGTTTTGCAAAACTAAGGTTATACCAGAAAACTAAACACGAACTCTGAGTTGTGGTGAGGCTTGAGTGAGAGGAAGCCAAAGAGGAGGGCCATAATTGATCATTGGAAATTCTCAAGTGTCAAGGTTTTAAAGCAAAAGGATCCAGGTTAGGGGAGCTGAACCCGCTTCTTTGCATGTATTAATTTATCCTGTATGAAAGCATGTACAATTGGATGCGTATATGTGGTAAATTTTATGAATTTCGCGTTTCTGGAAAATCTCCAAAAACCGCCTGGCGGGCTGCTCATAGCCGCCAGGCGGCACATGCTATTCTAGTGCGTTTTCTAGGTTCCATGAGGAACCGCCGGGCGAGGAATCCCCGTACCGCCAGGCGCCACAAACCTGTACCCTAGTTTCTGGGTTCTCTGATGAACTGCCTGGCGGTCATGCACACCCGCCAGGCGACGCGAGTCGAATAGACTCAGTTTTGATGTTTTGTGTGTTCTGGAGTGATTCTGATCGGGGGAAAGTGTAGTTCTACTTGAGGATTGATGATTTGGATTGTTACATTGTAGGGTTTTCCATGGTTTAATGTTTAATTTGATAAGGTGCTATGGAAACCTTTTATGGGTGAAGGTTGGGGTATATTGTTGTTTAATTAGATACTGAATCATGTATTGCAGCTAGAATAATTAAATGAAGTGACTAGGATTTGAATGACTATGACTGGGATTGAACTTGAATGGGGGATACAGAAAATTGCAAAGAATGGATAAATGGTGGGGATACGGGTTCTGGAAAAGAATCTGGAGTTTGGCAGATGGTATGCACCGTCTGGCGACGCGGGGCTTGCCGCTAGGCGCCGACGCAGAGGTCGTAATACTGCGTTGACGAGATGAATGTTGAGGGTCTGGGTAGTTGTCTTGGAAAGAATTGATTCAATATGATGAAATTTGGGGTCGCGGGATCAAGAGGTCATGACACGCCTTATACTTAAGTGGTAGTTAAGTGTGTTGGGTTGCGTATATGCGAATGTTAGAATATAAGAATTTTTAAGACACTGGTGGGAGGCATAAATCTGATTTCATCAGGTTGTATGGTTTTGATGAGGCTGGTTTGACAGCCATAGTAAATACAAGGGTTTAATAAGATAGGGGCATGAGATGGTGCGTTGGTTCTAGCATGTAAATAGGCCATGAAAAAGTGTAAAAGGGGAGAAAGCTCTTAGTAAGAGGATGGTTACTGCTTAGAGTAATGAACAAAACACCTTGATTGGTAATATCAATTCTGTTAGCTTGGCGTTTCAAGTATTGCTCATAATAAAGCTTTAGAATGGGACTGTTGAACTTGGGAATCTAGGTGGTTGGAATACATTAGTGACCAGCTGAACTTCTAGGAAGTGATATACTATGGTAATTTGGTAAGTTTGCATTTGGTGCTAGAAGTATAATAATATTGAAAAAAATCTGAGTTGGAGACCATAAACCAGAAGACCCTGCTGCACTGATACGGTGCCCGGCGTGAGCGGGAATCCGCCAGGCGGTAGTCATGAAAACAAAGAGCACTGGATCACAGGCGCCTGGCGGCGTGAGTGGTTCTGCTAGGCGATGACTGGATAACAGAGGGTTACTGGGTGGGGTGCGCCTGACGGTGGGGGGCCTGTCCGCCAGGCGATACCTGCAGTGACGTTGAATATAAGGCGTTGGGCGCCTGGTGGTACGCGACACCCGCCAGGCGGTATGGGAGTTGGCAGCGCCTAGCGGCACGTGTTCCCCGCCAGGCGATTTGTACTGCTGTAGCTTGGAATTGTTGATTCATAGGTGTGATCTACAAGGCTTATAGTGATTCTTTAAAGGTGGGATTGCTGGTGTTCCTTGAGTTGTGGCTCGGAACGTATCCCTTGAGTTGTGGCTCGGGATAGGGGTTAAGCACGTGGTATTCCTTGAGTTGTGGCTCGGAATAACATCTCTTGAGTTGTGGCTCGGGATGGCGGATGAACACGAGGAACCCTTGAGTTGTGGCTCGGGTTGGTGAGTCTTGCTGGTGTGAGTGTGCTGGTTGTGGCCAGTACGGATGGGTCCAGATATATTGCCCTCCTCAGTAGTTGACTGACGAGTTTGGTAGTCTTAGGACGTTGCGAACTATATTCGTATTTGGGAACTCCACCTGGCGTTATGGTGTATGATCCGTAACATGGTTTCCCGCACGTGCTCTATCGGTTGTGGCCGATAGGTATGGCAGCAAGTCATCTTGAAGTAATCACTAGAAGAGGTAGAACACGAAAGTTATGTTGTGGTTATGTTACATAGTATTCTAATGATGTTTGGGCATGTCTACATATATATGTGTTATATATGATGTGTTGCTTTTATATGTTATATTGTTAAGCTCACCCTATCTGCTTGTGATTGGTGATGATCGTGTATGCGGTACATGGGAGCAGATGTTGTTGATGCAGGTGACTCGGGTGAAGCTTAGCTGCGGAGAGGGGATAAATTGGGGGAAAACTTATGTTTATTTCCTTTGGTTTTGAAATAAGATGTAAACCCTTACGGGAATTTTTATAACCATTTATTAGTGATTTATGGACTCGAACATTCGTTGGTTATTTAATAAATTTTAAATTTTCCCGCGTTTTGGGAAAATGAGGTATTATTAAATGCAGTATATTTTAATGTATTTCTTTTATTTTATTATAAATTCGTAATATCCTGACGGGATGTTACAAATATCACATGAAACATACACAATTACATATTCATGTCTTTAAGAGTAAATGAATCAATCCACAAGTTAAAGTAAGGAATTAAAATTCTACAACAATTCTAACTTAAGTTAGAAATTCTTGCTTAAGCGCTCGCTTAAGTTAGGAATTCTTGCTTAAGCTAGACTGGTCTCGCTTAAGCTAGACTGCTCTCGCTTAAGCTAAAAGTTCTTGCTTAAGCTAAATTGATCTCGCTTAAGCTAAACTGATCTCGCTTAAGCTAAATTGGTCTCACTTAAGCTAAATTGGTCTTGCTTAAGCTAAACTGGTCTCCCTTAAGCTAACCTGGTCTCGCTTAAGCTAAACTGATCTCCCTTAAGCTAAACTGGTCTCGCTTAAACTAAAAATTCTTGCTTGGGCGAGATTGCAATAGGGAGCACTGTAGGTTTTTGCGAGTTCTCGCTTAAGCGAGACCTCCTAGCCTAAGCGAGATAACTCTTCGCTCAAAACGGAAGGTCATCGCCTGAGCGAGAGTTCGAGCATAAACCAGGGTGAGCTTATGCTATTCTCGCCAAGGCGAGACGTGCTCGCTTGGGAGAAAATACCAATTCTCACCATTGTTCACGCATGCAACAACCAGACATTTGAAACCAAACAACATCTCAATATTTTCCAGGCAACCACAACTACATACAAGCATTATAAACGCGAAACTAAACTGAAAACAAACATATACCAAGAAAACATAAAAAAAACCTACCTTCCCTTACCCGGACAAACGCTAGCCAAACAAAACAACTACCCAAAAGATGAGCACCATAGCTCTAGTAACGGACCCATAAAGTTGGAGGAAAAATGAGCTCAGCTAGCTCGGAGGGGAAACTTGATCAAACCCTAGTAGAGCCTCTGTTAGAGAGAGAGAGAGAGAGAGAGAGAGAGAGAGAGAGGAACATTGTAGTGAGAGAGGGATAAAAAGAAGGAATGGCTAAGTGGGAACATAACTGAGGGGTTTTCTTGCCTTTGAAAAAAAAGGTTGGTGGGCGGACCTTGGACCCTCCCTTACTCACTAGAGCTAGACTTATTAAGCTTAAAACAGAAAAAAAGGATTCTTATAGTATTTGGATTGAGTGAATGATTTGAAAGGACGAGGAGATGATTGCAAACGTTTGCACACAAGTGTTAACCCTAAGATACATTCTAGAAGATGAACAAGGTGAGAACAATGCTAATTTTTACTCTATTTCGAATTATATATTTTTTGTATCTATTTTTTCTCCTTTTAATTAACAAAGAAATGATGCATTTTTATTTTTATTATAGTACTTTGTGCTAATAAAAGTTCATAAAAGTCTTCTAAAAGAGTATTTTTCATTCTGTATTCCATTTTATTTTTGACCTATTTTTTCTTTGAGTATTTTTATAGAAGAAAAAGAGAAAAACATTTTAAAGAAAGTATAGGCCATTCTATATTATTTTTCACTTTTTTATATTTATGTTTGTATTTCATAACTCATTTATCGTTTAGATTGCTTTAACTAAATTATTTTAATTTTCATACTTAAATATATTATATATTTCGATTAAATTTGTTTTATTATAGGAATATGAATAAATCTATTTTAACCGTAAATCTTAATTATGTTTGAATATATATATATATATATATATATATATATATATATATATATATATATATATAACAAATTTTAAATTATTTAAAAATTAAAAATATTTCAATAATTTAAAGAAGAACATATATGATGTCGAAAAAAACATATTAGAACATAAATAAAAAGAAGACAGAACCAATATATACATAATCTTTCTCGTTCTTATCTTTAAAAATAATTGAATA
>Ga0209589_1009676_pt1 | contig 14427 bp, 22 predicted proteins | sample CowpeawhiteBW_FD_187525 | JGI IMG/M metagenome (GOLD analysis project Ga0209589, IMG submission 187525) | Root nodule microbial communities of legume samples collected from California USA - Cow pea white BW (SPAdes) (version 2) | ecosystem: Host-associated > Plants > Roots > Nodule | place: USA... | reverse complement strand
TCCTTCACAAGATCATAATAAACTTATATTAAAACTAGTAGAATAATAAAGTCTTAAGTTTCAGGACGAATCTGCTCGAAGAAGGAGGGTATGATGTGAATTACATATGGGTCAGATGGAGGATGACAAATGCGCCATGTTGGTGCAAATTCTTATATTTAAATAAGGACCCAATGCTTTTGTAAAATTGGCTGACCAAATTGTGTTTTGGCTTAACCAATTAATGAGCTTTAGTTTTGCTGTATCTTGAAGTTGTAATAAGGGTCCATATGCCAACTTAACAACCAGCCTTTGAAATATCAAGAGGACCTTTGCTGAGAATTTTTGTGGATGACTTTTGGTAGCCTTAATATCAGTTACAATCAACCATTAAGTAGTGGATCATTGTTAGCTTGAGTGGATTATCAATAGCTTTAAGTGGGTTGTAATTGAAATTTATGTGTCTTTTGTAATTCTAACGGTTAAAGCTCCTATATAAGCTGAACCATTTTCAGCAATGAAAGCAAGCAGAGTTTTATTCAGAAAATATAAGAGTCTTCTCTCTTCCATCTTAGTGAGAGTGATTCTCCTAAGTTGTTGAGTGATTCAAGAATCCCTGAGTTTTATCAAAGGTCCTTTATCCCTTTGTGTGTTTAATCTCTTAGGCTTATCTTCCATTCCTGGAAGTGTGATGTCTATCAATTTCCGCTCCATCTTAATCGTATGTTTCCATTCTCTCATTTTAAATAATTTATGAAATTTCTTGGTTATTAAACTTCCAACCTTGATAGATTAGTAAAACGAATCCAACCGCCTGGATTCACATCATTTGGTATTCAGAGTCTGGCTATCTAGATCTGGAATAGGAATGAATGTTTATTATACAAGGTGCTTAATCGAAGGCCACGCATGTTTAGCTGCAATCGATTACGGAAGCAACAACAGTGTTATGAGCCAAATATTGGTGGAGAAACTCCAGTTACCAACAACCTTTCGCCCGAATCAAGCATGGATCAAATTTAGTACAGGGAAACGTGTGAAAAAAGTGTTATGTGATATTGCTCCCATAGACTCCTATCATCTTCTTTTGGATGGGCATGGCTTCATTTTAAAACATTCAACCTTGATGAACGTTCCTTTTATTTGAGGCATGAGGGACATATTGAAGATGTCAATTGCATATGGGGTAGATTGAAGATGACTAATGCTCCATGTTGGTGCAAATTCTTATATTTATATAAGGGCCTAATGCTTTGTAAAATTGGCTGACCAATTTGTGTTTTGGCTTAACCAATTAATGAGCTTTAGTTTTGCTGTATTTTCAAGTTCTAATAAGGGTCCATATGCCAAGATAAGAACCAAGATTTGGAAGATCAAGAGGACCTTTGCTGAGAGTTTGTGAATGACTTTTGGTAGCCTTAATTTAAGTTAGAATCAACCATTAAGTAGTGGATCATTGTTAGCTTGAGTGGATTATCAATAGCTTTAAGTGGGTTGTAAGTGAAATTTATGTGTCTTTTGTAATTCTGAGGGTTAAACCTCATATATAAGCTGAACCATTTTTATCAATGAAAGCAACCTGAGTTTTATTTAGAAAATATAAGAGTTTTCTCTCTTCTATCTTAGTGAGATTGATTCTCCTAGGTTCTTGAGTGATTCAAGAATCCCCGAGTTTTATCAAAGGTCCTTTATCACTTTGTGTGTTTAAACTCTTAGGCTTATCTTCCATTCTTGCAAGTGTGATGTCTATTAATTTCCGCTCCATCTTCTCGTATGTTTCCATTCTCTCGTTTTAAATAATTTCTCAAATTTCTTACTTACTAGCATTCCAACCTTGATAGATCAGTAAAACGAATCCAACTTCCTGGATTCACATCATTTGGTATTCAGAGCCTGACTATCTAGATCTGGAATATGAATGAATGTTTATTATACAAGGTGCTTTATCGAAGGCCATGCATGTTTAGTTGCATTCGATTACGGATGCGACAACAGTGTTATGAGCCAAAGATTGGTGGAGAAACTCCAGTTACCAACAACCTTTCACTCGAATCAAGCATGGATCAAATTTAGTACAGGGAAACGTGTGAAAGAAGTGTTATGTGATATTGTTCCCATGGACTCCTGTCATCTTCTTTTGGATGGGCATGGCTTCATTTTAAAGCATACAATCTTGATGAACGTTCCCTTTATTTGAGGCATGAGGGACATAAAATGAAGTTGAAAATTATGACACCATGACAGGTCAGTAAGAATCAACATAGGCTAAAGTAGAAAATAGAAAAAGAAAGAATAGAAGAAGAAGAATTAAAAATTGCAGAAGGAAGGGAAAATGAAGAAAAAGAAATGGAAGTAGAGAAAAATATGATGGAAAGTTTATTTGTCAATGTTTTTTCTTCTACAGTTTGTGATTTCATTTCGCAAGAACAAAAGGATAAGCATGTGAATGAAACACACCAACTTGCATGTTTGAAAAGGAAGCTTTTTTCATAGTGCCTTATTATGCATTTGGTCCGCTGATGAGATGCAAATTCGTCAAACAGAACACATGGAATTATTTATTGTTACATATCAAGGTGGGGTAGTGTTGGCAAGAAAAGTGCTCCACGGATTGCAACCATTGGAAAGGAACAAAGATGAATATATTCAAGTTGAATTAGATCCTGGAGGAAGAGAATTAGTTTCAAGTCGTGGAAAAATAAAGTCATTCACAAGATCGTAATGAACTTATATTAAAATTAGTAGAATAATAAAGTCTTAGGATTCGGGACGGATTTTCTAGAAGAAGGAGGGTATGATGTGAATTGCATATGGGCCAGATGGAGGATGATTAATGCGCTATGTTGGTACAAATTCTTATATTTAAATAAGGGCCCAATGCTTTTGTAAAATTGGCTGACCTTGGCTTAACCAATTAACGCACTTTAGTTTTGATGTATTTTCATGTTCTAATAAGGGTCCATATGCCAAGTTAAGAACCGGCCTTTGGAAGATCAAGAGGACCTTTGCTGAGAGTTTGTGGATGACTTTTGGTAGCCTTAATTTCAGTTACAATCAACCATTAAGTAGTGGATCATTGTTAGCTTGAGTGGATTATCAATAGCTTTAAGTGGATTGTAATTGAAATTTATGTGTCTTTTGTAATTCTGACGGTTAAAGCTCCTATATAAGCTGAACTATTTTCATCAATGAAAGCATGCTGAGTTTTATTCAGAGAATATAAGAGTTATCTCTCTTCTCTCTTAGTGAGGGTGATTCTCCTAAGTTCTTGAGTGATTCAAGAATCCCTGAGTTTGATCAAAGGTCTTTTATCCCGTTGTGTGTTTAAACTCTTAAGCTTATCTTCAATTCTTGGAGGTGTGATGTCTATAAATTTCCGCTCCATCTTCTCGTACATTTCCATTCTCTCATTCTAAATAATTTCTCAAATTTCTTGCTTATTAGCTTTCCAACCTTGATAGATCAGTAAAACGAATCCAACCGTCTGGATTCACATCATTTGGTATTTAGAGCCTGGCTATCTAGATCTGGAATAGGAATGAAATTTTCTTATAGAAGGTGTTTAATCGAAGGCCACGCATGTTTAGTTACATTCGATTACAGAAGCGACAACATTGTTGTGAGCCAAAAATTGGTGGAGAAACTCCAGTTACAAACAACCTTTCACCCGAATCAAGCATGGATCAAATTCAGTACAGGGCAACGTGTGAAAGAAGTGTTATGTGATATTGCTCCCATGGACTCTTGTCATCTTCTTTTGGGATGGGCATGGCTTCATTTTAAAACACTCAATCTTGATGAACGTTCCCTTTATTTGAGGCATGAGGGACATCAAATGAATTTGAAAATTATGACACCATGACAGGTCAGTAAGAATCAACATAGGCTAGAGCACAAAATAGAAAAAGAAAGAATAGAAGAAGAAGAATTAAAATTGCAGAAGAAAGGGGAAATGAAGAAAAAGAAATGGAAGTAGGGAAAAATATGATGGAAAGTTTATTTACCAACGTTTTTTCTTTTACAGTTTGTGATTTCATTTCGCAGGAACATAAGGATAAGCATGTGAATGAAACACACCAACTAGCATGTTTGAAAAGCAAGCTTTTTCATAGTGCCTTATTATGCATTTGGTCCGCTGATGAGATGCAAATTCGTCAAACACAACACATGGAATTATTTAATTTTACTTATCAAGGTGGGGTAGTGTTGGCAAGAAAAGTGCTCCACGGATTGCAACCATTGGAAAGGAACAAAGATGAATATATTCGAGTGGAATTTGATCGTGGAGGAAGTGTGGAAAAATAAAGTCCTTCACAAGATCATAATAAACTTATATTAAAACTAGTAGAATAATAAAGAATTAAGATTCTAGACGAATCTTCTCGAAGAAGGAGGATATGATGTCAATTGCATATGGGGCAGATAGAGGATGACTAATGCGCCATGTTGGTGCAAATTCTTATATTTAAATAAGGGCCTAATGATTTGTAAAATTGGCTGACCAAATTGTGTTTTGGCTTAACCAATTAATGCGCTTTAGTTTTGCTGTATTTTCAAGTTCTAATCAGGGTCCATATGCCAACTTAAGAACCAGCATTTGGAAGATCAAGAGGACATTTGCTGAGAGTTTGTGGATGACTTTTGGTAGCCTTAATTTAAGTTAGAATCAACCATTAAGTAGTGGATCATTGTTAGCTTGAGTGGATTATCAATAGCTGTCCCAGTCCAGGTACGCGGCACCAGGCTCACCCGCCAACCGCTTACCTCAACAGAGCCCCCTCTGGCTCATGAAGCATCCAGCGAGGCCGACGGCCGCCCACATCACCTTCCGCTATTGAAGATCCCCCCAACCACATACGTCGCACCAAGCACCCTCCCAAAAGAGCACGGCCCTCAGGAGAACCGTGGACCGCATACTCGCAGAAGACAATCTTGCAAACTACGCGGCCATCTGCAACCACCACAGTGGCCGCCTACCCCGCATTACAAAGCGTACTTACACAAGACAACCCGGATGTGTGACGCAACCCTTCCGGCCAACGGCGCGAAACCAGCCACCCACAAAGATCCTCATGACCGAGTACCGAATACCGTCTCCCCCTGAAGGACCCCCTGGTAATTTCCCTTCTAAGCACTGGATCCAAGAATAGCCAAAAAGGGGAATGTTGGGCCAGAATGCCCATCTTAGGTAGGACCCACAGGTGAAAAAGTATAAATAGCACACTGTTCCATGCATTGATTACGCATTAAAATTATTCTGATACTCTGACATCACCAGTGCTGACTTAGGCATCGGAGTGTCTTTTGCAGGTCCCTTGCTCCACCCCTGGAATTCCCTTGAAGCAGTAGAAGAACGACCGAGATCAGCCATCCGAAGTCCTCAAGTGATTTGTGAATTACAACCTTTGGTCCCGTGAGAACATCTGGCGCCCACCGTGGGGCCGAAGAGTACTTCACAGATCCAAAACAACAGCCCAAGAAGACAAGATGGTTTCCACAAGAAGCAGGATAGCGGACGTCCCCCCTGTGGTCCCAACTGTTGAAGTTGGGGACCCCGGACCAGCATCGGAGATTTCTCGCATTCTGGAGGCCCAAGCCAGGATGCAACAAAAGTTCGCAGAATACAAGAAAAGAAACGCAGATGAAATGGAAGCATTGAGAGAGGAAAATTCTCGCCTTAGGCAGAAGATAGAAGCAGATCAAGCGGCTGAGGAGCCCTACCAACCTCGGTCAAGGGCAGATGTCCCCCCAAACTCAAGGGTCACTGCCCCTCCCCACTCCAGAGTTGACATCCACCCAACTGAAGATGAAAGCGAATACAGGCCCACCGGACCAACGACAGGTGGTAACTACAGCTCCTTCGCATCGAAGAGGAATCGCCGCCACCCCTTCATAGATGGGATCACCGAAACTCCCCTACCCCATAAGTGGAAAGCGCCCACCGTAACATATGATGGCACAACGGACCCAGACGAGTTCATATCTATTTACGCCAACCAGGTGGGGCTATATTCCACGGACGACGCCGTCCTATGTAAGTCATTTTCGGTGGCCCTCAGAGGATCGGCTTTAGAATGGTTCATGAGCCTTCCTCCCTATACCATTGACTCTTTCACTACGCTTACCACCACCTTCACCACCCAGTTCGACACAAGTCGTCGCCACGACCTCACCACAATTGCCCTCCTCAACCTCAGGCAGGAGGAGGGGGAACCTCTCCGAGTTTTTATCGACAGATTTGGCGCCATAGCCATGAAAATCAAGGACCTCACACCCAATCTCATATTGATGTACATGATGACCTCTCTTCGACCAGGACCCTTCGCTGATGAATTAGCAATGCGTCCCCCCATAAGCATGCAGGAGCTTAGAAAAAGAGCGGCCATGTTTATCAGAGTCGAAGACATGAGGCGATACCAAAGTAACGCTCAAACTCCCTCAGCACAAACCAACATCAGGAAACCTCACAAAGAGCCCCCCCCGCGTGAACAGAACCGCCAGATGGAGCGAAGGCCCGCTAAGTTCTCCAACTACGCCCCCTTGAACGCACCCCGATCTCGCATACTAGACGAAGTGCTGCAAGCAGAACTCATCCCCCCGCCCAGGAAGTACCAAAACCCGCCTAATGCGGACCTCAGCAAGTATTGCCATTATCATCGTAACAACGGCCATACGACTGATGAATGCGATACCCTGTGAGACAAGTTAGAAGAACTCGTGCAGGTCGGACACCTCAAACATTACATAAGAGAAACCGGGGAAGGCCCACCCAGGCCTCGGTGTGAGAGAAATGACAATAGGCGAGTCGAGCGACGAACTGAGCGCAGAGAGCCCAGAAGAGAACCTGCAAGAACCCAACATACAGAACAGCGAGCGCCAGCCCAACAACCCAGGCGAACCGACGATAGACCACCTCTACGCGGAACAATCAACACCATATCTGAAGGATTCGCCGGAGGAGGGAGGTCATCCTCGTCCAGGAAAAGGCACCTAAGAGTAGTCCAATCAGTACATGCTGTATCCGGCAGAACGATAAGAAGAATGCCACCCATCACCTTCTCAGACTCAGACTTCCAAGGCACCGACCCTAACCAAGACGACCCCATGGTCATAACCATAGAAGTAGAGAACTTCGCAGTCAAGAAAGTGCTCATCGACCAAGGAAGCTCTGCGGATATCTTATATTGGAAAACTTTCAACAAGCTACAAATACCCTTAGCCGACCTCACTCCCCATAATGAACCAATATACGGGTTCTCAGGCGAAAGGGTCCCAACCAAAGGGTATATCGACCTCCACACAACCTTTGGAGAAGGCAGGCAAACGAAAACCATACCCATCCGCTACCTAGTTGTGGAGGCACACACATCCTACAACATACTTCTGGGAAGACCATCCATCAACGCCTTGGGAGCCATCGTATCCACCCCACATCTCGCCATGAAATTCCCATCCTCGCAGGGTGACATAATCACAGTACACGGCGACCAGCGCGCCGCCAGGGAATGCTATATAGCAAGCCTAAAACTTCCCCACCCACCCTTGACAACCCACAATATCGAGCAATCCCAGACCAAAGCAGCCTTGGCAGGCGACGACCTCGACCCCAAAATAAACTCGGAAGCCAGGGTCGAGCCCGTTGGGGACATAAGACACTTCCCCCTCGAACAGCCAAATCGATTCCTCCAACTTGGCACCACCCTCCCTAAAGGAGAAGAGCACCACATCAAACGCATCCTCACGCAGAACGCCGATCTCTTCGCTTGGTCCGCCGCAGACCTCCTTGGTGTACACCCCAGAATAGCCTCCCACCGGTTGTCCGTCTTCCCCAACGCCAAACCCGTTTCACAGAAGAAGAGGAAACTCGGAGAAAGCAGAAGACAAGCAGCAATCGAAGATGCCAACAAACTCAGGCAGGCCGGATTCGTCGATGAAGCCCAATACACAACCTGGCTGGCAAACGTAGTGCTAGTAAGGAAACCTAGTGGCAAGTGGCGCATGTGCGTCGATTACACAAACCTAATCAAAGCATGCCCAAGAGATGCCTACCCACTTCCTAGCATTGACAGACTAGTCGATGGGGCTGCGGGACACGCGGTACTTAGTTTCCTGGATGCCTATTCCGGCTACAATCAGATACCCATGGCCGATGAGGACAAGCTTAAAACCGCTTTCATCACCGAGGCGGCCAACCTTTTCTATAAGGTCATGCCCTTTGGCCTCAAGAACGCCGGCACGACGTACCAACGCCTCATGGATAGAGTCTTTCACCCACTCCTCGGCAGAACAATGGAAGTTTACGTAGATGATATCATCGTAAAATCCCCCAACCCCAAGCAGCACTCAGCATATCTGGCAGAAGTCTTCAAGGCCCTGCGAGCGTATAACATCAGACTCAACCCCGAGAAATGTACCTTCGGGGTCGACGGCGGCAAATTCCTCGGGTTCATGCTCACGCAGCGCGGGATCGAGGCCAACCCCGAAAAATGCCAAGCAATAATCAACATGAGAAGTCCCACAAACGTCAAGGAAGTGCATCGCCTAGTGGGCAGGTTAACCGCTATCTCACGTTTCCTCCCCAAGTTGGCCGACAAAACCAAACCAATGATCAAGCTACTAAAGAAATCAGCCAAGTTCGTTTGGGACGAGACCTGCGAACAAAACTTCAACACCTTGAAACAGCTGCTAACCACCCCCCGATTCTCACCAAACCAGACCTCAACCTCCCCCTCGTTATGTACATAGCGGCATCAGCGGGCGCACTCAGCTCCGCTCTCGTCCAAGAGAAAGACAACACCCAACAACCCATATATTTCACCAGCCGAATCCTCCAGGACCCAGAGACGCGATACCAGATGATTGAAAAAGTAGCCCTTGCTTTGATAACTGCAGCACGATGATTACGCCCTTACTTTCAGTCCCACACCGTCATCGTCAAAACAGACCATCCTGTCCAAAAAATCCTCCAAAAACCAGATCTGGCAAGACGGCTATCTTTGTGGGCCATCGAATTGTCCGAATTCAACATCCAGTACGAGCCACACGATCCCATCAAAGCACAATGCTTAGCAGACTTCACTAACGACCTTCAGAACCACCCATCCACCCAAGACACTTCGTGGACGATGCATGTAGATGGCTCCTCAAACCCCCAAGGTGCCGGCGCAGGAATAGTACTGGAAGGCCCTGGCGACATCCTCATTGAGCAATCCCTCCGCTTCAACTTCAAAACGTCCAACAATCAAGCGGAATACGAAGCCATAATAGCCGGCCTCAATCTAGCCCGCGACGTCGGCGCCAAGAAGCTATTTTGCAAAACAGACTCCAAACTCACAGTGGGACACCTCAACGACGACTATCAAGTCAAGGACACCTTGCTCTCGCAATACTACCACACGGTAACCGCCCTAATTGAACACTTCGAGGCTTTCAAGATCGAACATGTCCCCAGAAGTAACAACACCAGAGCCGATCTACTCTCCAAGCTTGCTAGCACTAAGAAGAAGGGGCGATACAAGTCGCTTTTGCAGCACACCCTGAGCATACCTTCCATCGAACAAACCAATCAATGCCTCAACATCACCACGGCCGGCACCTGGATGGAACCTTTTGTCACGTACCTAAAGGTAGGAACCACCCCGGCAAACGAAGACAAAGGATGGGCCCGGAAAGCGGCGCGCTATACTTTAATTGACGGAGAACTATTTAGGTGAGGATTCAGCAGACCCTTGCTCAATGCGTCACATGCGAGCAAGCCGAATATGTCATGCAAGAAATACATCAAGGGATTTGTGGCTATCACTCGGGCCCCAAGACCATGGCCGCCAGGATACTGAGAGCCGGCTACTACTGGCCGACAATGGAGGGAGATTGCGTCACGTATGTTAGAAATTGCGTCCAATGTCAAAAGCACGGCCCCGTCACGCACGTACCCCAAGAAGAACTCCATCACGTATCCTCACCATGGCCATTCTCCAAATGGGGAATGGACATCGTCGGCCCTTTCACGCCAGGTAAAGGACAGGTGAAGTTCCTACTTGTCGCCGTCGATTACTTCTCCAAGTGGATCGAGGCAGAACCCCTTGCCACCATAACTGCCAATCAAGTGCAGCGTTTCGTCTGGAAGAACATCATATGTCGTTATGGTATACCCCACACCATCATAACTGACAACGACCGCCAGTTCATAGACAAGGGCCTCACCGAATTCTACCAAAACCTGAAAATCACACATATCACCAGTTCCGTCGAGCACCCCCAAACAAACGGCCAAGCAGAAGCTGCAAACAAAGTCCTCCTCGGCCAACTCAAGAAGCGGCTCGACGGGGCAAAGGGGAAATGGCCAGACGAGCTCCTCGAAGTACTTTGGGCATATAGATGCACGCCCTAGTCCTCCACCCACGAGGCACCGTACACCCTTGTCTACGGCACCGATGCTGTGATTCCCGTAGAAATCGGACAACCATCCCTACGCCAGCAACACCATAACGCCCAATCCAATGACGACTATATGAATACCCATCTCGACCTTCTGTACGAAGCACGGGAAAAGGCACGCATCCACGACCTTGCGACCAAATTAAGAGCCGCCAGGAGATACAACTCCAAACTCAAACCACGCTCTCTCCACAAGGGCGACTTAGTCTAGAGGATGACCAACAAAGCACGGAAACACGAAGGAAAATTTTCGCCAAACTGGGAGGGTCCGTTCCGTATACTAAAAGACGTCGGCAAAGGAGCATATCATCTCGAGAAGCTTTCTGGGGAGCCACTGCCCAACACTTGGAATATTTCTCATTTAAAGTTTTACTTTAGTTAGACATTGCTTGTAAGTGGATGTACTCTTTCCTACCCTGGCATTTTTCCCTAAGGAGGGTTTTGGCCAGGAAGGTTTTAACGAGGCATCCACCCACCAATATATTGCAAGGAACCCATTGCTCAAGAAGTATCCTATCAACGTTCCAGCCACTACTCTAAGTGCCGCTGGTCGATATTAACACTAACGTTCCCAGCCACTACTCTAAGTGCCGCTGGTCGATATTAATGCTAACGTTCCCAGCCACTACTCTAAGTGTCGCTGGTCGATATTAACGCTAACGTTCCCAGCCACTACCCTAAGTGCCGCTGGTCGATATTAACACTAACACTCCCAACCACTACTCTAAGTGTTGCTGGTCGATCATAACTAATACTCCCAGCCACTACCCTAAGTGTCGCTGGTCGATATTAACACTAACGTTCCCAGCCACTACTCTAAGTGTCGCTGGTCGATATTAATGCTAACGTTCCCAGCCACTACTCTAAGTGCCGCTGGTCGATATTAACGCTAACGTTCCCAACCACTACCCTAAGTGCCGCTGGTCGATATTAACACTAACACTCCCAGCCACTACTCTAAGTGCCGCTGGTCGATCATAACTAATACTCCCAGCCACTGACCCACGCACCGATGGTCGAAGCTCATTAAATTCCTAGCCACTACACTAGGGGCTGCTAGTCGAAAACAAATATCGCGCTCCCAGCCGCTACCACAAATGCCGACTAGCTAGGCTAAAAACAAACATCCTTAACCACTAGCAACGCCGAATGCCAATACACCACAAGAAGCCGGATAGCAAAACAAGGTACGGTTACTTAGGCGAATCAGTTAAGTTAAACATATCACGCACGCGCGAACAAATAAACAATTGTGTAGGAAATATCGCAATATACCACATCACAGCGCATACGAATAAAAACTTTGAACATTCATTTCCAAATTAAGTCACCACCATACAAGCCCGCAACGGCGCCCTCGGATTTACATAACAAAAGGTACCCACCCACAAACTAATGAAAATAAAGGTTCCCTCGGCTATCACAGCCCATAGTCACATTTACAAAAAGTTAAACAAGTTTTCGGCGTCCTCGCCCCCAAGAAACTACGCTAGACTATCTACTCCTCCGCTACGTCGTTACCTCCATCAGCAGCCTCGGCCTCGGCCTCTTCCTCCACCCCGTCCTCGTTGGAAACACGGTCGTCACCAACATTCACTGGCGTCGTCACCAAGGTCCCCTCCTCATCCTGCACGGCCTCCTCCCCTTCAGCCAGGGCCTTCAGCTTGCTGATCTCTGCCACATCCAACATCTTGTTCTCATAAATGTCCAAGTTCACATTGAAACGGCAGTCGGTGACAGACACCTCCTTATACAAAAACTCAGCCTGCCTCAAGGCCTTCTCAAAACCCTTCACATGTTCTGAATACACGGCCTGTTGTAAACCATTGATCTCGTCAGCCGCCTCCTCAGATTCTGCTTTCCTCCTCGCCTGCAGCTCGTCCACCTCCACTTGCTTCAACTTCAACTTCTTCTCCGCAGCCAACACCCCAACCTTCAACTTCTTCACCTCATCCTCCAACTTCTTCTTCTCATCATCCCAATTCTGCTGATCGCGCTCTACCTGCACCTTCAACGCAGCCAGCTCGTCAACCAATTTTTTCTTGTCCCCAGCAGCAATCTCTTCCTGCATCATCATCGACAACCGCCGCCCCAGCACAAGCCCACGAGACATATACTCATTCCAAGCTCTCATAATCAAGCCTGGGTCAGCGGCTTCCACAATAGCAACCTCCGGATCCGTCAGCTTGATTTCCACCCCCTTCCTCATTTGCACCTTGGCCTTCTCGAACCCACCCAAATCTGGATTATTGGACCCACCCGCCGCAACCCCCCCGTCTTGGCAAGAGCCCTAAGCCTCTTCCTATCCTTTCCCACACCTTTCAGCTTCGACACATCAGGCCGCTTCGCAACAGGCCGCACTGTCTCTACCATGGGGCCAGCCAGTAGTGGCGCCTTTGAAGAACCCTCCCCCTTTGAATAAGCCGCCAGCTGATCCCTAATCTTCGCAAACAAATCCTCCGAAGCCCCTACCTTTTTCGCATAATGGGCCATCACACCTGCAAAAAAGAAACATATTCAGATTAGTCCAACACGCGAACCTGTATGGTTACAAGGAAACGTACCACAAACATCCCGCCCCGGGTCGTCGGTCAAATAACAACACACAATCCACTTCCCAAGGGCCCTAGGCGGCAACCACTCTAACACGTCTACTACCCGCCTACTGGCCACATCTAATGCCTCCCTCGTCACCAACTCCCATTTAGTAGGCGAATCCGTCCAATAAAGTGGAAATCTTGCCACACCACTCTCGTCCAGGTACCACGGCTGCACACCTGCCTTCATGCTCACACGAAAAAACCCGTCCTTGAAATTTTTGAAGGATTGCGTAAAACCGTCCAGCACGCAGCTCTTAGGCCTTCCCACAAGCGAAACCCAGCTGCACGGCTCCCTCGGTCTGGTCAGATAAAAATATAAAAAACTCTCAGCAGTTGGCTCTAACGTAAGCGTCTTGCACAACAGCCTAAAAGCTTGCAAACTACCCCAGCTATTCGGATGGAGCTGGGTAGGCGCCACGTTCAATAGCCGGAGGACGCCCATTGTGAACTCGTCAAACGGGAGACGAACATGCAACTTTACAAACATGCATGAATATACATAAAAGAAATCGGTCGCCGATCCTTCCCTACCATGGCAAACACACTCCACGGCACTAACCCGCTCCACATGCATACTATCCGGATCAAAACCTCGTTCGAAGAGATATATGCTGTTCAGCCAAGACTTAAGAAGCCGAGACCATCTGTATTTCGACGAGCAGTTCCTCACGCCCTCGGCCACCCAACCGTACCCGTTTCGTTTCGGCCACAAGGACTCCGCATGCTCACTAGGTGGATCTTCAAGCACTTTGCGCTCTACCTCCACATGCAACGACTCCGACGAACTGCTAAGGAACTCCAACCGTAACTCCCCAAAACTCGCGTCGGACTCCCCAAAATTAGACCCACGAGAAGAGGACGACATACCTTTGCAGAAATGAAACGGCCACTTCACGCAAGAATCTCCAACCTCAAAGCTGCTATCTCTCTTAATGAAATCAAAGCTCAAGCTGTGACTGCGAACCACCCACCAACCACGAACCTTAAATACTAAGCACGCACCCCTTCAGCTCCCACGCGAAACAGTGCAAGCCCAAGCCCAAACCACTTCGAAAAACGCAACCTAACGCCAAACAGTACAACCCAAACGTCACATCACTTCAATGCACCCTGACACCCCCGCAGTACCCTCTGACACCACCAAAACCCCACTCAATCTCACCTCAACCAACCAACAAAACATATCGGTCCCCCTACATAAAACGCCGCATCCGACTAGTCTCTACGTCACTTCGTTTCCTTAAGACTGGGAGGCTGGTATAACCATAAAGTACACGGCCATAATCCACTAATGAAAATTGCAAAAACGCCCCATCCGACTAGTCTCTACGTCACTTCGTTTCCTCAAGACTGGGAGGCTGGTATAACCATAAAGTACACGGCCATAATCCACCAATGAAAATTGCAAAAA
>Ga0209589_1009673_pt1 | contig 14434 bp, 11 predicted proteins | sample CowpeawhiteBW_FD_187525 | JGI IMG/M metagenome (GOLD analysis project Ga0209589, IMG submission 187525) | Root nodule microbial communities of legume samples collected from California USA - Cow pea white BW (SPAdes) (version 2) | ecosystem: Host-associated > Plants > Roots > Nodule | place: USA... | reverse complement strand
GCCGCCGCCGCTCGAGCCCGCCCAAAACCTCGACCCGCATCGCCTGATGACCTTAAAGCTAGACTTAAGGTCACACGCTTCGCGAATTACCACCCGTCACGCAAGACGGTCCTCGTCGGAGGCGTACTCATGTCCTCTTGGCCTCCGACCATCCGCCGCCGGCCGAGCTCCAGCAATATCTCGCGAGTGTCAACGCCGTACTGTACGCTCGCCTTTTCGGCATGCCGCAAGAAAGAAGAGTAGACGCCCGCATACCCCAAACTCAACGTCTCGCGATCGACCCTGACAGGCCTATCCTGCAGCGGTCGTACAAGCTCCTCCGCAGCATCCATCAGCTTGTAGAGGTTTGTGCCGTGTTGCCAGCCTTTGCGCTCCGCAGCTGCGATGAATACTTCAAGCGGCGCGTTGCCCGCGCCGGCGCCCATCCCGGCAAGACTGGCATCCACGCGAATGGCTCCAGCCTGCACGCCTGCGATTGAGTTTGCTACTCCGAGAGCCAAATTGTGGTGGGCGTGTATTCCGCGCTGTGTTTCCGGCTTCAGCACTCGATCATAAGCCTCGTAGCGCTCCCGGAAGCCGTCCATGTCCAAAGCGCCACCACTATCCGTGACGTAGACACACTTGGCGCGTAGTCTTCCATCAGAAGAGCCTGCTTCGCCAGTGCCTCTGGCTCGATCATGTGGCTCATCATAAGAAAGCCCGCCGTGTCCATACCGAGATCGCGCGCGGCAGCGATGTGTTGCCTTGAGATGTCCGCCTCGGTGCAGTGGGTTGCGATACGAACTGAACGGACGCCTAGTCTGTAAGCTTGCTTCAGATCCTCAACCGTACCGATACCGGGAATGAGAAGCGTGGTAAGCACCGAGTGTTTCACGACGTCGGCAACCGCTTCTATCCATTCCCAATCGGTATGAGCTCCAAACCCATAGTTGAACGACGATCCCTTGAGCCCGTCGCCATGCGACACCTCGATTGCGTCAACCCTCGCCTCGTCAAGGGCGCTTGCGATCGCCCGGATATGGTCGAGACTGTACTGGTGCCGGAGGCATGCATTCCGTCTCGGAGCGTTACATCCTGTATGTACAGCTTGGAAACGGTGGGATCGAAGCCCATCACGCAAGGCCTTTCTGAATTCTACGGGACGCTATTCTTTCCGCCGTGCGAAGGCCCGCAGAAGTCATGATGTCCAGGTTGCCCGCGAAGGCAGGTAGATAATGAGCTGCCCCCTCCACCTCAAGAAACACACTGGTCTTGATTCCCTCAAAACGGCCGAGTCCCGGAATCTGCTGCGGATTGTTGGAGCCAAACCGCTCAAACTGCACTTTCTGCTTTAGTCGATATCCCGGTACGTAGGCGCGAACCCGCTCGACCATTTCTTCAACGGCCGTCTCGATCTCGGCTTCCCCACAGCCCGAAGAAAGGATGAAAACCGTATCGCGCATCAGCATCGGCGGCTCGGCCGGATTGAGGATGATGATCGCTTTACCTTCGGCCGCCCCACCGACCGTTTCAATGGCGCGTGCCGTCGTTTCGGTGAACTCGTCAATGTTCGCGCGCGTGCCAGGCCCCGCTGACTTGGAAGAGATCGAAGCCACGATCTCGGCATAATGGACCGTTGCTATTGCCGAGATCGCCGCAACGATGGGGATCGTTGCCTGTCCGCCGCAAGTCACCAAATTGACGTTAGGCGCGTCGAGATGCTCGCCATCATTGACGACCGGTATAACGTAGGGGCCGATGGCCGCCGGCGTCAGGTCGATCATTGTTTTTCCTGCACCGGTGACGACGGCGCTGTGCTTGCGGTGCGCTCCAGCCGATGTCGCATCGAATACGATGCCGATGTCGCGCCACACAGGAAGACTTTGCAGTCCGTCGATTCCCTCATGCGTCGTTGCAACGCCAAGACGATGAGCTCGCCTAAGTCCGTCGGACTCCGGATCGATTCCGACGAGTGCCCCCATTTCCAGTACTTCGGAATGGCGCAACACCTTTATCATAAGGTCGGTACCAATGTTGCCCGACCCAATGATCGCTACTTTTACCTTCTCGCCCACTAGCGCCGGTCTCCATAAACAAATGACGCACCGCCAATTCCGCCGATTTTCGCTTCCACACGATCGCCGGGCTGCAGGGTAACCATCGGTCCGAGAGCACCTGTCAATACGACATCCCCAGCGCGCAGAGGCTCTCCGTTTTTGGCCAGCGTGCGCGCAAGCCACGCTGCCGCTTCCAGTGGATGACCGAGGCACGCAGCACCGGCACCGAGCGACGCAAGCGCGCCATTCACCTCGAGCGCCATGCCGCAGGTATAGAGATCAAGGCCGGCGAGCTGCTTTTTCAGCGGCCCCAAGACGAAATAGGCAGATGAACCGTTGTCAGCCACCGTGTCCGCGTACGTAATTTTCCAATTCGCAATCCGACTGTCCACAATCTCGATTGCCGCCACTGCATGATCTGCAGCAGCAAGCACATCCCCGATTTTCGCGTCAGGATGGTTCAAATCGCGACCAAGCACGATAGCCACCTCGGCCTCGGCCTTCGGCTGCAATACCTTGGACATCGGAAGAGCACCCTGATGAGCGATCTGCATATCGGCGAACAACACACCGAAATCGGGCTGATCGACCCCAAGCTGTACTTGAACGGCCCTCGCTGTCAGGCCGACTTTTCGTCCGACCACACGACGGCCTTGAGATGTCCAATATTTGGTATTTGCGGCCTGGATTGCATACGCTTTGGTCGCATCCAAAGGGTCTAGCGCGCTGCGCAGTGGTTGAATCTGGCCGATCCCGTACGCCTCGCGAAGACGCCTCGCCGCTGTTTCAATCGATTCCACGTTCGCTTCTCTCGTCATTATCGAAGGAAGCTATCGGCCGGCCGACTCAGGCTCTACTTCAATCTGCCGAGTGTGCATGGGGTGCACCGTGGCCCGGAGCGCCATCATGACGAGAAGCCAGTTCGACCAACGCTCCTCTGAGCTTCACCAAACTGCAGGTTGGACCTTCACCGACTTACCCTCCCCCACCCGTGCGCAGAGCGCACGCGGTGCCGCGATTGCTGTAGCCGCCTTACGGCGAATCTGATCGCAGACAGTTCTACCGAAGTTGGCGGCCATTTTCCGCATGTAAGAGAGGTCTCTGCGGTTTCCGTACTCATGGGGTGAATGTCAATTGCTGGCGCAGATTCCTCAGGCGCTAATTCCGACGATCTTGCCAGTTGATCCATGAGTAAGCGTCTAGATTTATGCTCAACTTGAGAGAGTCTCCTATGTCGATATTCAGCACTCAATCGATCAACGGAAAGCTGGCGGCTCTTTCCGGGGCGTTCCTCATTCCCATTGGCGCGTTGGGATATATCGTAGTGACGCAGGCACGCGAGTCTCTGCCTCGGCAGAATTGGAGATCCGGGGCCTTCGATCGATGCAACTCATTTGGCCCGCATTCGAAACGATCGCGCGTGGCAAAGACACATTGCCGGACGCGGTGAAAACTGATCTGGAAGCGGTAGACAGTTCTACCGGCAGTCGTGGAGTAGCTGCTGCGATGCCGGCGAGGCTGGCTTGCGGCAGAGCATGTGACTGGCAAGGCGCGGATCCAACTGCTGATGGCGCAATTGAGCGCATTCTCCCGCAGGCCCCGAGGACGCAGAAGCGCTCTGAGATTGGTCAACTTCGTTCACAGTAGTTTGCCGGAGTTGCTGTTCCGCATATACTTTGATGCAGTTTGGACCAGTCGTTTAAGGCGGGCGGGGTTTGGAAACCCGTCTCATACTCGACAACGATGCCGACGTACGATGAGGGTGGCTGCCTCGGCGGTTTTGGGATGGCAGACATAGAACAGGCTCGACACCCGAAAGTCCGCGATGCTAACCTTGGGCGGCCTGTGCAACGATAAAGACTTTGAGGAAACGTCACGATCTGAAATCAGGGATTTTCTTTGGCTCAGAACTCACGTGCTGATCAACTTCTTTGCAGGCTTGGCCGCCTTCGCCGGCGCGCCTTCCTTGCTGGCACTCCGCCGCAACTCCTCCTTTGACGGCAGTGCGAGACTTCGACAGTTCTGTCCGTGGCGGCGGAGGCTAGCGAGAGCGCCGCCTGAAAGATTGAAATACTACGCGCGTTAGTAAATCGCGACAGTGGCGGCCGCGGAGCCGCTGTAAGAGTGAGCTGATCACCGAATGTCCCAGCATTCGGCTTGATCTAGGAGTCCAGTTCGGCCTCGACCCGCTCGTTCTTTTGTATCGGCAACACGGCAAAACCGGCCGTGCGAACAATTGGCATGAGGCAGGTTCGGGTTAGAGGGGCGATGTGCTACGCTTCAATAGCACGACCATTAGTGTTGCTTAGAGGATAATTGTACTACGGTAGGTCATTTCTTCGGCGCGAGCGAGTTCGACATGGCAGTGAAACAAGAGAGCCCGACGGACGGCACCCCACAAGAAGCGTGTCTGCCAGAGGCTGCTGCAGTGCCAGAAACCAAAGAGTCGGCAGCCGACAACATAACTCCTGAGCCGGCACAAGTTACCGCTAACCCTCCAAGTAATGACGCACGCATTGTTTTGGCCATTTGGGCATACGTCAAATCTCACTGGAAAGAGATTTCGTTCGTTGCTGGAAGTGTGATTACGACCATGACGGGCGCCATAATATGGATAATTGCATACTTCGCGACCCAGGAGCAGGTCACTCGCATCGAATGCATTTTGTCTACCAACATGTCAATTCAGTCTTTGCCGTTGGAGCTTACGTTGATCAAATTCCAACTCGACGAGACTATGTTGGAAGCCGCAAAATTGGAGGAGCGCATCAAGACAAAATACAAGCCCGATGACCAGAGATTGTATGTGAAATTCACCAACGAAAGAAAGAGACTTGAAGATCGGCAAGACCGAGCCGAAAAGGAGCTAGAAACGGCGCGAGCCCGACAATTGGATTGCATAAAGGGTTCTAAGACAACGGAGAAGAAGCAGTCGTGAGAGCATTTGCATTCTCCCTTTCTGTCATCATTACGCTTGCCATTGCGCGCACAGCACTTGGTAATGATGGCGTCCAACTCGATGTTGGGAAATTCCGTACCTGCCAACCAGCATCTGCTTGCAACTTTGACTGCGCTGTCTCTGTTGAGTGTACTGTAAAGGTCGATGAGCGCGAGTGTAGACGCCACACAATTCTGGGCTCGATTAATGATCCAATGTGTGAGGCTACGAAGGCAGCTCAGAATGCTCTGTTTGCCAATCAGAAAGCGACTTGCGAAGCGCAAAAAGTATCATTGAAGGCCACTTGTGAGGTAAAGAAGACAAACTGTCGAGCCGAGGCTGACATATGCGCCTCACTTCGAGATGCGGAGATAGCAAATGGCCGAGAAGAGGAGCAACATCTTCAGGCGCTGTTCGATGCTGCGGCGAAGCTCTCGAGCGAACCTTTTCCGCGCGAGAAGATCCCTTTGGAGGGTGATTTTGGTCTGCCACCCGGCTTTGAAATCCGGCTATCCACTGTAGATCCAGGAGCGTTCTCTGCCTTCCGATGGGGACCTTTCGCCTCAGCCGCGGGACAGCCCCCGATCCAAGTACTCGCTGTTAAAGATCGGCTTATCTCCCTGGAAAAATCACCGTCCGACTGGCGACAAGTCGCGCGCGCGCTAATTTGGGTTGGCTTCATACAAAAACTGGGAATTGACGGCGTAGCACAAGCCCTGAAGTCATCGCCCGGCACACTCGAGCATGCGGCTGAATCCGAATTGGCCCGTCTATGCTCTGGTAAGTGCTAATCCGCCGGGCAGTCTGAACACGAAGAAATTGGCGACTACGCACCTGTAACCGCTGGCGAGGCAACTGAAAAGGAGGTTCGATCCTCGAAACCATCATGGTCTCGATGGTCTGACATGAACTGAAAGGCCGCGCCATCATCACAACGACGTGAAGCTGAAAACCAACATGCCATTTGCGGGTACAATTACGTCGGCATGCGCGGGCAAGCCATGCAGACCGCCATCGTATGCGATAATGCTGCCACCGTTACCCACCGTGGCTGGATTGACCCAGTTGTCGTACGTATCTGAGTTAAAGCATTCGATCCAACGACCTGGGCGGGGAAAGCCGAGCGCATATCCGTAGTGGGCAACCTCGCTCAGCGAGACGACGATGACGACGTCCCTGCCGGAGCCCTCGATCCAACGATGGAACGCGAGTACGCGTGTAGGACCCCAAGCATGGTAGACGTTAACTCGGCCGCGCCGCAGGGCATCCAGATTGCGGCGAAGAGCGATCAGCTCGCGCATAAACCGCAGGTAATCCGACATTGCTCGGTCGACGCTTAGCCCCTTCCACCAGATTAGGAGGTCAGTGCTACCCGCTGAGTCATCCCAGTATTTGTCCTCCAGAAACTCTTGGCCCATGAACAGCATAGGGACGCCTGGGCCAGTCATCAGCAGCCCTGCGGCAACGCGGGCTCGGCTACGCGCGTACCACGATCTCGGATTGCTAGGGTCGGCTGCGGCCGCAACGCGCGGTTTTTTGTCTGATTCCGCGTGCGAGGCGAGCAGGAGATCATGGTTCTCGAGCATGGCGACAGCGCGCCATGGATAGTCGAAACCTCCAGCAGAGCCCAACGCTTTTGCGACTTCTAACCAAGAGAACGGCGCGTCCCGGCCTCCGGTAGCCTGAGCGAGCACACCCCGAACCGCGTCGCGCATCCGGTCGTCCCAGACCAGATCGAAGCCCCCTCCACCAGCGCTTGGCGGCTTGACTGCAAACTCTTTGCTCGCATTCCAGAATTCCGCAATCTGTACGGCGGAGGGTGCGGCAAACCGCAGCGTTTGCGTCAACGCTTGGCAGAAGTGCCAGCCCCCGAACCGATCAATGACACTCACCTCGTCGTAGCGAAACCCATCCACATGGAATTCGTCGAGGAAGAACTTGGCATTATCGATCAGGAACTGCCTGACCCCGGCGTTCCAATAGGCAAACACCAGTCCACCAGCCCAGCCCTGATCGGTAAAATAGAGACTGTCATTGTTGTTGCCGTAGGGCAGCCGGTCGATGAAAAATAGGCTCTCATCACCAAAGTCACCGCCAGCATGGTTGTAAACCACGTCGAAGAGCACGGCGATGCCGTAGACGTGGAGGATATCGACTACCGCGCGGAGCTGGTTGGCTACGCCTTGGAGGTTCTCTCGCTTTAGATGCGACTTGCCGCGCAGTGACAAAAGGCGATTGGCCGTCGCCCAGTAGCGATCCAGCTCGTTGTCGTCGATCCCGTAGGAGAACTCTGGCGAGAAATAGTCAACGCCGTTGTAGCCTTGGCTGAAGCGGGTCAAAAACTCCACTATGGGCAGTGGCTGCACGGCGGTAACGCCAAGCTCGACCAAGTATTCAACCCTGTCGAGCACATCGAGAAAACGGCCCCTTCGTCCGAGGCGCGCATCGTTGCCTTGGCCGTCAACCGCGTAGTAAGAGCCGACATGGAACTGGTAGATGATCAGATCTTCGAAGGCCGGCGGCCTGAATTCGGAATCGTGCCAGGGATAGCCCTTCGGATCGCGAATTACACAATTCCATACGGTCCCTTCGAGCTCGCGGGCATACGGGTCACGCTTGAAGCCCGTGGAGCCTGGTCCGCTTACCCAATATTTGTAATATTGGCCCTCGCGCGCGCCAGGGAAAAAACCCGTCCAATGGCCGTCGGCAAGTTTCACCAATAGCGAAGCTTCGGACTGTTGCCATTGATTGAAATCTCCTAGCACATGGACTGCATTCGCCCTCGGTGCCCAAACACGGAAAACGCAGCCGTCACCGACCAGAGTAGAACCCATAGCGGTGTCCCGGGTGACATGGGCTTGGCTGGCAGGCATGGACGAACGTTCCCGCTGGGCGGCGCTTAGGCAAGTTTCGCACAAATTTGCTACCTAGACGAGAGCGAAATGATGTGGAATTATCCTCACCAAAGTGAGGGTGCATGCTCGCAGCCGTGGTCCAGAAGGAGCCCGACTACGTCCTCAGCCATTGCGCTAAGTACTTAGCGCGTGACAATGTTGACGAGCGGCATAGCTTCTTTGGCTTGGATGCCGGCCACGCGCGCGCGCGAATTAGCGAGCCATGGCGTTTTCCGATTGTGGACGCCGATGACAGCGGTGCTGCGGACGCGTCAGACTGGAATCACGTCACCTTCATCTATCGGGCGCCAGATGATCGGCCGAATATATCCGTTCGACTGCTGACGCCGTGCCTGGGACTGCACGCCCCAGCGGAACTTAAAGTCGTCGACGACAGCCTCTACCTTGCGCTGACCTTGCGCGTTCCTAAGGGACGGCGGCATCGTTACCGCTTCATAGTCGATGGACATGCGCAACTCGACCCGATCAATCCGCAGACCATGACGACGCCGCAGAATGAGACTTGGTCGAGCTTTTGGACCTGGACATACAACGAGCCCATCAATCTAGAGCGTTGGGAAATGGCGCTCGTCCGGCGCATGACGAATGCGCTGCTACCTTTCCAGGGGCGCGAAACTCGCAATCTTATCGAGCGGGGGCTAAATGACGGCAACGTCACGCACTTCTTTCGGATGGATATCCCGGCCGGTGTCGCGAACTATATCGACAACATCCTGGCGCGCGAAGAACGGCATCATCTGCCTTCCTACCGCCTCTGCCTACCGATGATCGACCGGATACTGCGCAAACGGCATCCAAACGTCGAGCCCGTCAACGTTAGTGATCCCGACTATAAGGCACTGTTCGACGACATGAAGAACAAGTCTCCAGCGTTGTTGCAGGATGGATGGGACCTCGCAATCTACGACAACCCAGGTTATTTCCTTTATATCCTCCGGCGCCACACTTGGACTGGCGCGTTCTCCCACCCGAAATACGGCGGCAACCCAGGCGGGCTCGGCTGGGCCTTTCTCGGCGAAACCTTCCGCACCACCGCCGATCCTACCAAGACTGCGTTTGATTGGGCGCGCGCCATCGAGGCGCCGCTTGGAAAGAGCACCGAATATCGAGGTTAGGTGATGGGCACCCTGCGGGATCACTTCGACGTTGTTGTCATTGGCAGCGGCGCAGGTGGTGCACCTATCGCCTACGAGCTTGCCAGGAACTCCAAATCAGTTCTGGTGCTCGAGAAGGGCCCTCTGCTGCGTACTCAGGACGAGCGGGGTGCTGGTAGGCTCAGCGACTTCAAGCGGGACGAGATGTTTAATGCCGGCCCGGAGCGGATCATCACCACTCCGGGGATGGTGAATACAGGCGCGAGTTTCTTCACCAGCCATGTCGAACCTGATCTCAACGACGAACCGCACGTCTTCACCAATGTTGATAAGCCACAGGACGGCTCCAAGATCACGATCGAGGGATACACTGCGCAGGTCGTAGGCGGCGGCACACAGCTTTACGGCGCAGTCTCACTGCGCTTTGCCGAGCGGGACTTCAAGCTGAAGTCGGCCAATGAAGGGCGCAAACTCCAGGGCGATCCAACCGACGACGCGCTCAAGCATGTGATAGACTGGCCATTTGACTACGATGTTCTCGAGCCTTACTACGTAAAAGCCGAGTATCTGATCGGTCTTAACGGGACCGTAGCAGGCCAAGCTAAGAGGTTTTCGAAGGATAGCTATCAGACGCCGCGGCCGCCCAACCCCATCAGCGAGTTTGCCCGGGTCGGCATGAAAAAGGTGGGCCTTCAAACCTATCGCACGCCGTTAGCTGTTATAACAGAAGATCACGCGCCGAGTGGCCGCAGAGCGGGCGATCCCAAGGTCGGATACGTAAACCGTTACGGCGACCCGCTCGGCTACAAATCCAACACTTGGGTGTCTCTGCTTCGTCCGACCATTCGGGAGGGCCACGATCTCGAGCTGCGGCCGAACTGCGTAGTCACCCACCTTGAGGCGAGCGGGCGCACCGTCTCCAAGGTGCATTATCGGGATGCCAGCGGCCGCCGCTGCATGGTTACTGGAAAGATAGTGGTCGTAGCCTGTTCGGCCATCGAATCGGTCCGGCTACTCATGCTTTCTGCGGAGGAAGATCGATCAACGTTCGGACCACTCGTGCGCTATCAGGAGGATGGCAGTCTGCTCGGACGCTTCTTCCTGACCCACGCATTCGGTGGCGCCGAGGTGCAGATCAAAGGCCAGAGGTTTGATAAGTCGATCTCACTTGATAGCGACTACGCCACCGACTCCTGCGCGTCTCAGGACTTCCTCGATGCTCACGGACTGTGGGCCGGCGGGGCCATCTACAACAACACATCCGATCAGTGCCTGCCGATTACGATGGCGCGAACGGAAGGTGATACCGATCTCGATTTCTTCTGGGGCGGCTTCATGGACGCCCAGGACCACACTTCAGAAGCGGCGCTGCAATGGCTGAGCGGCGCATTTGGCGCCCGCCTCTCCGCAGCTTTTATGGCGAACCAGGTGCCCCGTTTCGAGAATCGAATCGAGTTGCACCCGAATGTTCGCGACAAATGGAATCGCAAGTGCGGTCACATCATCAAGAACTTCCATCCGCACGACGAACAGGTCATGAAAGCCTTCGCTGAGGTCTGTCACCAGATCATGGCCGCCGGTGTTCCGGAACACACCGAGCTCGGCTGGGGGTCGGTTTACGGCAACGCGGTGCGCATCGCGAACCATATCCTGGGGGGCGCCCGCTTCGCACCGACGCGCGAGCTGGGCGTTCTGAACGCAAACTGCAGAGTTTGGGACATCGATAATCTTTACGTTACGGACGGCGCCTTCATGCCCACGTCGGGAGGCGCTAATCCCACTCTGACGATACAGGCGAATGCCTTCCGCGTGGCCGATCATCTGAAGCAGATCTGAGGTTCCGATGGATCCGAGATTTAATGACATTGCGGCAGATCCACGCAATTCGATCTTTCAGGTCATGTTCTTCCCGGATCGGGTTTACCATGCGCAATACCTCAACGCGACGCGCAGCACCCGCTACCGCTATGTCGTGCAAGAGGTCCGGGGAAAATCAGAAATCACGGTCCTCAAAGGCTACGTATTCATCGACGGGCTACAAATCTGCAACTTCCTCCGGATCGAGGCGCGCGGTGGCCGTTTGGCCGAAGTCGTCCGAGAGAGAGGCCGTTTGATGGGGCCCGACATCATGGCCTATATCCGCCTCACGCCGGTCGGCGGACAGCCAGTAGATGCCCAGGTGCGCATGCACTTTTGTCCCTGGATCCATGGCTACCAGGTTGAGTTATGGGAAACTTTGGATGCACCAGCGGGCAAGCATCACGATTACCAAGTATTGGACATGATGGGCTATCGCGGCTCCATCACGAAAGTGCCTGAGTTCGCGGGCGCTCTCGCCGATCTTGGCGCCCTAAAACGGATCGACCTCGCCTTCCGCGAAAATGACGTATCCTACCCGTCTCGCACCATCGTGGAAGATAAGGATACGGCTTGGGACAACTACTTCAATCGCAACATTCAAGTACCGAATACAGAACAACCGAGCAGCGACCGCAACACGGTGCAGCAGAATGGCTATGGCGTGGATTTCGAACGCGGCTGGTTCATCAAGAAGGTCCGAGATATCCCGCCGGTCCGTTATCGCAATGGCATGATGGAACAGGGCAATCCGGATGCGAGGGACGACAATATTATTGAGATGCGATGGGTGCTGCAGCAGGAATTTGGCGGCACGGTCGTGTTCTTCCATGAGGTAACAATCCCACCGCACACCGTCGAAGGCACCCACCAGCACATTGGCAGTGAAGAACTCTACTACGTCTTCGAGGGTCGCGGCATCGCGTACATGGGTGCCGAAGATGATCCCAGACTTGCCGAGGACAACACGATCCCGGTCGTAACGCGGCCGATCTACGGCCTTGATCCCAAGCCCTGCAAGAAGCTCGAAGTAGCCCCGGGCAGCGTAATCTACACAAAGAGCGGCGGCATTCACGGGATTGAGAATCCCTACGACGAGCCGTTGCGGTTTGCCGCCTTTCTCTACCACAGTACTTGAACGGAGCGGGAGCGAACTGGGCCATGTCCATCGTTGATGCGGAGATCCCAAAGGTCAGGACCTTTCCGCCCGGTACCAAGCCAAACTACAACCAGAACAACCCGATCTGGAAGCTGGTGAAGGTGCTCGAAGCGACCCAGCTACATGCCGATCGCGAGCACTACCTGCCAGAAACCCTCCAGCATTTGTTCGGGCTTCGGGAATTGGCGCTCATCGGGCCATCCGGCGACGAATGGCAGAACAAAGATCCGCGCTTTCAGGACATCAAGGAAGATTTCCAGAAGCAAAATCTCTATGATTTCATCCTGAACGGGACTGAGATCACCCGCGGCTACGCGCACGCCGGTGACTGGACGGGCAGCTTCCTGCGCATAGCCTACGTGCCCCAACCACCTCTCCTTGGCTCAGACGGCGTATTCCCGGGCGACTCCGTTCGGCTATATCTCAGGGTCGGCCAAGATGAGACTGGCACAAGCTACCTGACCGTTCCCTACAATGCGGAGACGGCGCGCTACGAGATCGAGCTCTGGGCCTACCCGGGCAACGATCTAGTTGGCCGGCTGGGACCTCGCGGCAAGGATGCCATCGCTCGTGGCGCGCTGCTTGCACGACCTGATCTCGTGCATGGGGAGTTCAGTGATTTCGTAGGTGTTCCGTTTGACGAATCGCGCGCAGCAGCCCGGAACGCTGGACAGGGCATCAACATGCTGGACCGCATGCCCAATCACACGATGCATCCGGTGCGACCGCTGCGGATCGAGCTTGCCTGGACGGATACGACCGCAGCGAAGTGGGACAATGCAACGGGTGGCAACTACATATATGAGTTCTCGATGTCGCTACGTGGCTGGGGCAGCTACTTTGCGATAGGCGAGAGCCAGAACCCGCATGGGGGCATCGGTGGACTCGAATATCGCAACCTCTACTCGAACTATTTCGGTCACGAGGTTCAGCGGCGTGGCGAGCTGGGGGCGACCTGGACGTCCGAATTGGGTCGGGTGCTACGAGACTGGCAGTTCGATGCCGACCATAATAGACCATCGAGGAAGCAGAAGGAGGATTTCTTCGCCGTCGACTACATGGACCTGCATATCCTAAAGCCCGCCGCGATCATCGGCATGCATCGGCATCGCGACAACCAGGAAGTGTTCCTCCTAATGGAGGGACGCGGGCTGATGGTGATGGGCGACTGGGAAAAAGTACCATCACGCGAGCGTGCGGTAGAATTGCGGATCATGAAGCCGGGTGACCTTTCCTTGGTGAAGCCCGGGCAGTTTCATGCGCTTGTCAACCTACTCGATGAGAATTTGTTGCTGTTTATGTTTGGTGGCTACGACTGACCAAGTTCACCATTTACGGACCGGTATTTTTAAGTTTCAATTCAGATCTGCTGAGTCCCCCTGAAATGTATTGAAAGCAACGAGACGCGTACGGTTGCCCACCGGTCTGGGCTATTGGATCACGTCCGGTCGCCTCACCCCCGCGTGGGCCATTGCCAGAGACTATATTCGTACCGCTCGACTAGGCCGGCGCCCTGCAAGACACGGCTCGACCGCTTTGTGCAGGCATGGCTCGCAGATTGACCTCGAGCCAGCCCGTTACAGCCGAGCATTCTGCCGCTCGGGATGGTCCGCGTCCGTTCCATCGGCATCGGGCCTCAGCCGATAGAGGTCATAGTCGATGCGTAACGAGACAGCTCGTGGCTACACCTTTGCTCCTTTCTTGCCGGTATCGGCTTCGTCGCAAGCCGGCTTCCCGAGCAAGTAGAGCCGATTCCAGGTGCGCGCCCATTTCCTGTTTCGATCAAGCCAGATCAGTTGTGACGTAGGGATCATCCTCTCGTAACGTGCTGTGGATGGCCAGAGACGCTCCCCACAAACACCAGAATCAAACCCGACGCATCTTCCGCAGGCCTGAACTGTACGGTGACTGCGCGCCAATTCTCAAGCAGCGGCGCGCGCGAGATCGACGTGCGACGGCCCCCTGCCCTTCAGGTACGATTTGAACTCGCGCTTTCGCTGCGCCGCGGCCTCGTTCTCTTCGGTCGACATGTTCACGATCCTCCAATCCACATTCCGCGCCTCATCGCCCACTTGGGCGGCACCAGAATGATGGCCGAACCGGTAAAGTCGTCCCACGTTCTCGGACTTTCGGTCGCATCGAGCCACACCAACTCTGCGTGTGATCGGCTCGCCATCGGCATGCTTCGGATGATCGATGATAGCCGTGGTGTGAGTGGCGGAGTAATTCTCCCCACTTATGGCATTTGAAAATTCCCCAGTTTTCGTGACGGCCGACCGTCCAGGGCATGCCCTGGACGGTCGGCCGGCGCGTCGAATCGCCGACGTTCCTCCTGCAGGCGGAAGGGAGGGCGCGGTGCTCAAACTTGGGGAACTTGTCATGATCCTGGATTTGCATCGCCAAGGTCTGTCGGTCAGCGCTATCGCCCGGCAACT
>Ga0209589_1009672_pt1 | contig 14436 bp, 10 predicted proteins | sample CowpeawhiteBW_FD_187525 | JGI IMG/M metagenome (GOLD analysis project Ga0209589, IMG submission 187525) | Root nodule microbial communities of legume samples collected from California USA - Cow pea white BW (SPAdes) (version 2) | ecosystem: Host-associated > Plants > Roots > Nodule | place: USA... | reverse complement strand
GAGCCACGCTCCTGTATAACAAAAGATTTGTTATCGAAGGTTACAGAGCAATTCAATGTTTTGGTTAACTGACTTAAGGAAATTAAATTGAAAGGACAATTAGGGACAAAAAGGACAAATTTTAGATTTAAGGACGAAGATAAGATGGCTTGACCGACTCCGTTTGAGGATGTTTTAGAACCATTTACGAGGGTTATAAAATGAGATTTTTCTTGGAATGAAATGGTTGAGAACAATGAGGTATTACCAGAAATGTGATCAGAAGCACCAGAGTCAATTACCCATGAATTGTGACCTTCCATGGATTGAGAGCAGTTGATGTACTTGGAGCTTGAGCGTCATTCATGAATGACATCATATCATGGTTAGTCATTTTCATAGATGCCAACTTGTTCGCCGAATCATAGAGGCGTTGAATATCATTTGCATAGATATTCTGAGTTCGCTTCCAAAACGAGTGGCAAGTTTTGAAGGCTCGTAGGGACATCAAAAGTCGTGGTTCCACCGACTGCCACAATAGAGCACAGAGTTGGAAATCTGCTTGTTTCCACTGTTCAGCTTTTTCAGAAGGTACGTGGCTGCCATCTTTCTCAAGGTGTTCGTGGTGTCCTTAACCGAGAAACCACATCTCGACGGCAGCGGACCAAGGTAAGTAATTTTGGCCATTTAGTTTCTCGGACGTAATGCAGGGGCTTCTGGAGAATGAAATAGCACTCCCAGTACCTCCAGTGGCCATGATATGATCAAGAGAATAAACAAAAACAGAGAGGATCTCGGAAAATAGTGAAATAGTGACGATTTTCGAATTTGAAAGTGACGATTTCCACAAGAGGTGCTACTGGACATCACCGGAACAGAGATTTGAGGGTCAAAACGGTTAGAGGAGGCTCCGACGACGGCGACGGAGGTGGTGCGACGACGAACTGGCGACTGGAAGGCGGCACGCGCCTGACTGCAGCGAACAGAGATGACGCGCGTGGAGGCGCGTGGCGACGGCGTTGCCTGTGACATCGGCGGGGTTGGCTGTCGCGCGGAGAGGCGGTTCAGATCCGGTGGTTTCCGGACGGAACTGCATCAGTGGACGGCGGCAGACGGTGGCGAACGGCGGCAGACAGTGGCGGAGGACTGCAGACAGTGGCAAACAATGTTGAAATGTTGTTTGACAGTGTTGGGTAGTTCAGAAACGAGGTTAAACGAACTTGGACAGTCGCGGACAGCGGCGGTGACTAACAGCGATCAACCGCGGACAACGGTGACAGACCAGATGAGATAGAAACCAGAGCGGGATCGACCCGCTCTGATACCAACTTGAGACTGAGACTTTAAAATATATGAGTAGTGGATCACAGTACCACTCTCCTCCTCTTCTATTTATAGTGAAGCAAGTAGATACGACATGATTACATGCAACAGTAGATACGGCATTAGATAGTTTTCCACACTCAACACCCTACACATAGGGTTAATGATACAATAGGTAATAATTCTAACAACTCTAAAGGTTTATTATTCAGTACTTTTAATGTACTTAATTCTTTCTTATTTATTCATTAGTAATATTAATACTTGTTATCAACAGGGTATTGTTATTGCATTCAAGTCTAGAGCTACCATAGTTGATAGCACGGTAAGTTCCCAGGTTTTTTTTTTTATATTTATATATATATATAAAAAATATATATAATATATATATATATATATATATATATATATATATATATATATATATATATATTCTACTTTTAGGTTAAGTTTTCATTATATCTTTTCCCTCATGTGTTACGAAACAATAATTTACTTTATCAAAGTTATTTATAATTTTGTCGTTTTGGTCTATTACAGAGATATTGTTTTGATTCTCTTTGCTTTAAATATTCAATGGTACTAAAGCTATTTCAGAAAGGATAATTTTGAAATTGTGATTGTTTTTTAATATTTAAGTCACCAACATACTTCTTTAACCTCAACATTTTTTTTTTCAGGTTGGGAATTTATGTGCTGTAGTAGAAGGTGGACCGTTGGTGGAAATGCACTCATCGTAATTATTGATGTTAAGAAACTTTAGATATTATTAATATGTTAGAAAATGTTATTCAGACATTATGAATGCTTTTGTATATAGATAGTTGTATTTTATAATGTTTAGATTTTTGACCATGTTAAACTTATGTACGAATATTGTATGTTTAAATTATTTACTTTAATAATTTCTTAGATATTATATAAATTTTTTGCAATGATGAACATGAAGTTCAACGTATAAGTCTGCATAATTGTTCCAAGAAAATGGTAGTATCATTAAAGTTGGCACACACATTACTTATGGATAAATTCGTAGGTATTTATCTATGGATAATCCGTAGATATTTACCAACGGATAAATCTGTATGTAATTACATAAGACACATTTACCTACGAATTTTTGTCCGTATGTAATCTGTAGGTAAAACTGCATTACTTACGGATTTTTTTACTTACATACAGAATTTTGTTGTAGGTAATATGTTTTTTTCTTGTAGTCCAATGCTGGTCTTAGGGTTTTCGATACTTCCACGAACTTGCCTGTTCGTGGTCCAACTCTACGAAGCTCCCTGCTCGTAGTTCCAATTCTACGGACCTCCCCACCCGTAGTCCAACACGCGTATCCATCCAACTACGAACCTCCTTGCTCGTATCCTTACACGAGAGTATCATTAATATGAACCTCTAGTGAGTTCATATTTATGCCCTCATTTGGTATTTAATAATGGAATTTTAATTGATTTTTCTGCTTAAAAGATTAATTAAATTGCGATTTCTTATAATTGGATTTATTGGGCATGAGATACAAAAAGATGTTAAAAATAGCTTTTTAGTTGCATTATAATTTCATTATGGATTTTGAGGTTGGGGTGAAATAATTTCTTTGTTCTTTTTATTATTGTTGAGGTTTTAATTCATCTATATCTTTTATCTTTGAATCACGTGAAAAGTAATGGTTTTTTACATCATAACTAATTAGTGATATGTTTTAATCTATATGATTGGATGAGTTTTTACCAATGATTGATAATGTACTTTGATTAGAGGTGAAAACTTTAACTAGAATTAATCAATAACGTACTTTGGTTAATTAGATTTTTGCTTGATTTTAGAGGTAAAAGAATGGACATAATTAAGGATAGTAATATTTAATTGAGAATGTACTTTGGTTAAATTTACTATGATTAATCTACAAAGTTGTTGCTTTTGATTGATAATTTACTTCGGTTAATAGTGAGAACGCCAGCAAATTAATTGAGAATTTACATTGATTAATTTGTAAATCTACAACAATAATTAATTGAGCAATAATCTTTAGATAACCGATGATGAGTCTATTTTGAAAAAGCAGTTGAATCAATCTATTTTTCTTTATCATTGTTTTTTTTTAATCTTTTTATCTTTTTAAAATTGTATTTCTTTATTCCTTCTTTCATTTGATTAACCATTTTTTATAGTTTTTATAACAACTAATTTGTTAAAAATCAATTTCGTGTTTGTTGGGAGACGACTTTGGGTTACTTTAACCTTTCTATTTTGTTGACTACTATCTTAGCAATACTGACATTGCTATAGTTAAGTAGTATTAATTTGATCGCGTCAACGATAGTGTTATCAAATTTGGCGTCGTTGCTGGGGAACACAATTAGAATTTTTATCACTATAGTTCTTATTTTATTTGTTATTGTTTTTATTTTTGTTTATCACTAACATTTTTTTCTAACATTTATCTTCGTTCTTTTTTTTAAAATTTTTTTTAAGCATAATTTTTGTTTGAGGAATTTTGTTGGGAAATTTGTGAAACTAATTGGGGAAGACTTTGGCTAAGGAAAGATAAGGTACTTAAGTTGTCCATTGAGACACACCTCTCTTTCTGGAAGTTTACTCAACAAGCTTTCAAGTTATTTCTTTTCAGAAAACCTCTCTCAAAAATGAAAAATAGTTTTTATATTAAAATAATCAACAATGTGATTTTCAAGTGAACTATGATTACTATCCACATCAACCACGTGATTTATATGTATTAGCAACAAATTGTCACACCTACTTCTGCACTTGATATAAGTGGGTTAACTTTACGACAATTTCATGATCTATATCCTAGATCATCTTTTTTGGGATATGAGCAACAACCATATTCTGAGTGTCCACTTCAGCTATCATATGTTCTATTTGGTTCTTATAAACAACAACATACACCATCACAACAAGTTGCAGCAATCAATGGACCATCATATAAGGAAGTTGTTTTATTAATGGATGGACTGAGAGAGGAAATTAGACACCTTAGATGAAAGGTTGCGAGCTGATCAATGATGCAAAGATATTAAGCAAGAATGGTATGGAAATGATAAAGTATTATATGACATGATGGAGGATGCAAGTAACAACAATTTTTTAGAATTACTTGGTATTGTTAATACTACCCTCCAATGCCATCCGAGATTTGCTAAATCCCAGAATTTAGAGCACTTCATCATGAAATAGAAGATATGCTTTTAAAGTTGGCCATTAGAGCTGCACAAATGTTAGAAGATTTAAGTCAGCTAATGGAAGACAAAGCTATGGAGGCCACCTTAGAAAAACTTATGAAGATGATAGTTGAGCAAAGGGATGAAATGATGATGTTAAGGAGCATGAATCAAAGAATGGAAAAATTGAGCATTGATGTGAAAGAGTACATGATTCAAATGTTAGATCAACAAACACAAAATCACATCACACTAATATATCTATTGATAGATATAATGATGCTCATACTAATATATTTATTGATGGACATATTAATTTTACTAAAGATGTTACTGAATTTGCTAATGAAGAAATTAAAGATTCTCACACTAACATATCTACTAATGGATATGACGATGATGCTCAATGTGAATATAAAGTTTTATTTGTTACTGATGATATGAGGACAAATGATCTTTTTTAGGAGCAAAGTTGTGAGAATAATACAATGGAGGAACCAAGTGAAGTTGAAGAACCAACAATACTCGAAGATACAGCTGAAGTATCTACTACTACTACTTCAGATATAAAGCCACACACTCCACACATCAATTTTGTTGATGTGAATGATGAAAATAGATTTTCAGTGGTGATTTTTGTTGACTTGACTGCAGAGAAAGAAGAATGGTTGCTACAATAGGAAAAGAGGTTAGACTTAAATTCTTTTGAAAACATTGTTGATAAAAAATTAAAAATGCATGCATATTTGTTTTTTGTTTTTATTTTTAATAAAAAATTTAAATTTTTTTCAAAAATATGTGTTTTTGGTTTTAGTTTTGATACAAAATAAAAATGTAAAAATTAAAAAAATGGTACAAGCTGACTTGTACATAAAAAATTAAAGAAAATAAATTTTGACATATGACCAGATTGAGCTAGAAGTCATAAAATTTTTCGTCTCCTTCCCAAAATAAGTCCATCAAGGAAATTTTTTTAAATAAGTGTGGGGGAGACAAACCGTAGGTAGTTTTTTTTTCTGTTTTTTTTTCATTTTAAAAAAATGTGATTTCTTTTTGGGAAAATTGTGAAAGTATTCCCTTTTTACTTGGTGAAACTTTTAAACAATATATCTCATAAGAAATCCACCAAAGATATTTCCCTACTTTCAATAAAACATATTGACTTTGGATATTTAGGATTTGATTCAATAACTGAAATGGTCATAATTCTGGAGAAATAAAAGTCATGTTGATATGAGTGGTTTATTTCTATGATTTGCTAATTGAGTTGATTTGAGAATTTCTTGATTAAATCTTTTGTAAAAGAGTTTTGACCTTGTGAGTCTTGAGCCTTAATGTAAAGGATGGACTGCCATGTGTCATACCTATTTTTCTTGAGTGATGCTCATGTTTTGTTTATACTCAAATATTTGGCTTGATTCTTTTGTTTTGCATCTTTTAGGTGAATATGCAGATTTGATATGACTGAGGCATTTCTTGTTTTTAGCTACTTGGCCAAATATGCCCACCTTGATATTAATCCATTGGTAGTCCCTTTGAGCTTTTAAACCTCTTTTTCATGTATTAAGCCTATTACATAACCTTGAAAAGAAAAAGACCATATTTTACCTTAGTAATATTTAATTGAGAAAGTACTTTGGTTAAATTTACTATGATTAATCTACAAATTTCTTGTTTTTGATTGAGAATTTACTTTGGTTAATAGTGAGAATGCCAACATATTAATTGAGAATTTCATTTGATTAATTTGTAAATTTACAACAATAATTAATTGAGCAATAATATTTAGATAACCGATGATGGATATATTTTGAACAAGTAGTGGAATCAATCTATTTTTCTTTATCATTGTTTTTTTATCTTTTTATCTTTTTCAAATTTTATTTCTTTATTCCTTGTTTCATTTGATTAACTCTTTTGTATAGTTTTTATAAGAACTAATTTGTTAGAAATCAATTTCGTGTTCATTGGGAGACGACTTAGGGTTACTTTACCCTTTCTATTTTCCTGACTACTATCTTAGCAATATTGAAGTTGTTATAGTTTAGTAGTATTAATTTGATCGCGTCAACGACAGCATCATCAAACTCGCTCGTATTAATCACGTGTTCCAACACCAATCATGAACCTACCCACTCGTGATACGGTCAAGCATATCCCAGACCAAAACCAACACAACAAGTCATGCAAAACGCACCATAAACGCATCCTGCCACTTGCACTATCGCCTGACGCAACTTAAGCGCCAGGCGAAATGGCAGTGCAGACTGCCTGGCGATTCCACATCACCGTCGGGCGCCATAACACATAGGACTTCCCTATTTCCTAATATCGCTTGGCGGTCCACTATGCACCACTAGGCGCTACAATAGTAATGTGACACTACTGGTTTTAGGTACTCTAATTGAGCTCCTAGCATACAACCATTCAATTCTCAACATCTAGAAATTAAAATACACATTCATATACTCCAAATACAACATCATAACACATGAATCTTTCAAGTATAAGCACACATTCCTCTCTTTTATAATTCATATATATTCACATCTTAAATCAATGCCCACATTCAATTGGAACCCCAGAGTAAACCATGCTCGTATGAAATTCTGAAATAATAAGGCAACAGACACATAACTCATTTATTCATACAAAGCATGAGTCTTACCTCAATCAGTAACTATAGGAACCCCCTTTTTACCAATTCCTAATGTCAAATTAAGATTAACATCAACACTTAGTCATTTAAACTCACATCACATCATACCATCCCATACATATGCACATCTAGTTCACATAATCACATAAGTGTACAGGCATTCACCATAGCATCACATACATGCAACACAAAACAGTGTTCATCCCACACGAGTGAGTGCCAACACTTAAGTACCTGCAATGCCATGCACAAGCATATTTCTTACACCAAAATTTCTAATAAAATTTATCATCATAAAACCAAAAATACTGTAATAATACGTGATATATTTCGCAAACTAAAGACCTTAAATCGACGATCCGACCAATCAAAACGAAGAATATCATATTACGGAAAAACTATCCAAATTTGAGCTTAATCTAACGGTTAACGAGTCAGAATAGTCAATTTTATTACAACTGTGTAGATTAGAAATAAACGTAGTCGCCCAGCTACCAAGTCACTCGCCCAGCGACCAAGTCACTCGCCCAACGCGTATGTCACTCACCTAGCGACCACCGACGCTTCCAGAATACAAACAACGGCGTGAAACAACACAATTTTATGAATCTTTAAACCCCTAACTTAGAAATACATTAAATAGCACTACCAAAAACACCTCCACTTCAAACAAATTGGGACCCAAACTTGAACCTTTATTTTAATACTCCTATTTTAGTCTCTTTTGTTTGCATAAAACCCACCAATTGAACTTCTTGAATTTTCTTTCAACTAAACTAAAAGGAAAAGTTGCTAAGCACTTAGGGTGTGTACTAGACCATACTAGAATGTACAAAAGTCCCATCAAAAGCAAATATGTGCATCAAATAATATTAAAACAAGAAGTTAAAGTGGATTACTTGTCTGCACCGTGAAACAAAAAGAAAAGAAATCAAAGCATGTTGTGGGGCCCTCTAATATACCAAGTCATGAGCAAAACCTAATTCCGAACAACACTTTGGTTGCATCACCGTGGGTCCCATTGTGAGGATTGAATTCCATAACTTTTTTTTCTTAATTGATACCCTTGACAAGCACAAGCCTCAGAAGAAAAAGGAGAAAAGAAAACCCCCATGCTTTCTCATATATATAGGCCATTAAACTGAAAAACGTGATAGAGTTCAAGGAAGCACACGTACAAAACACAATAGCACAAAAGTCAAAGTAAATGAGGACTATATATCCAGAACAAATAAGAAGCATAAAATTCCATAAATAGGAATCTGTAAACATCACATAAAATAAAATAACCATAAAGTAAAGCCAAACGAAAATCACTAGATATGGTTACAACATAGTGCTGGTTCAGCTCCGAGTGCTCTTTTAAGGACTTTTCTTGCTCCCAAGAAAACACCGCACTGCCTTATACTCAACGACCTTCTCTAGCCTTCCAAGTACTCTCCAAAACTCTACAATGCTCTCCTATGCACCCTTACTTGATCCACATGATCCATACGCAAAAAGAAATTATTTTTGCGCCAACAAAGGTTTGAACCCACATCCACATAATGACCAACAAATGTACAACCAACAAGCCAATTCGTGTTTCTTGCTATTTTGAGTACCTACACACTTATCAATATACTTCACATGTTCATGCATAAATGCAAAATAATTAATTAATTAAATTATAATACTAATGGCATACACAGGACTTGAACTTAAGTCCTATCATCACAACCAAGTACTCTCAAACACTTAAGCTAACACTACTACTTATCTTCTCTTTCCACATTAATTAACTTACGAATTCCCACCCTCGCATTTATTAAATAAATATTTATTTATTTATTTAATTTTCCCGGGTCTTATACAATGAATTGACTTGGCTTTTCAACTGACTTCTTTGCATTTTTAAGGTTTACTTTAAATGGGGGTATTTCCCCTAGCGCTTGCCTCTTTGTGAGTTGGAACATGGGAAAGTTCATTTTCATATTCTTCCATTGCTTGTGTTCGTGAATTGGGAGGCTCTCTTAGGGTTGTTGACCATGTCATTCTTTTGGTTGGAACAATTAATATTATTGTTTTTTTTTGGTTAAATTACTCTTTTGGTCTCTCTATTTGTTATGAAATTTCAATTTGGTCCTCAAGTTTTTCGTTGTCTCAATTTGGTCCTCATTTTCTTAAAAATGACTCAATTTGGTCCTCACTGTTAACTTTGACCAGACGATGTTAAAGTCAACGCCATGTGTCAATTTCTGGTTTTTTTTTTTTTTAATTTTTTTTTTTTTTTTTTGAATTTTTTATTTTTTACACGTGTCACTTCATAGTTGTGTCACGTGTCAAAGTGACTCAATTTGGTCCCTATATTTGTTTTTAGTTTCAATTTAGTCCCAATTTTTGTAAAAAATGAAGTAATATTGTCCTTCCTTAAATTGACACTAAATTTACTTTTTTATAAATTTTATGGTGATATTCTTACTAAAATTAACGTTTTTATTAAATATTTTTATAAATATTTTAAATTAAATTTAAATTCTATACAAAAGATTAAACTTTGGTTTTGTTTTGAACTTGAAATTTAGTTCCTAAACTTATGTGTGACAAGTTATTTGATTTTTAATCTTCACTAAGTTTGTATAATATGATACACTTGATGCCTTTATATATGATAACAAAATTGTTAATTTTTGAAATTAAGTTTGGGGTTTAACTTTGTTTAATAATAAAAGTAAAAAAAACTTATTTAAAAATATTTCTACAAATATTTAATAAAAATATCAATTTTATTAAGAATATCATCATAAGTTGTATACAAAGATTAAATTGAGTGTCAATCTAAGGAGGGACAATATTGCTTCATTTTTACAAAAATTGAACTAAATTGAAACTAAAAACAAATATAGGGACCAAATTGAGTCATTTTGACATGTGGCACAACTGTGAAGTGACACATGTAAAACATTTAAAAAAATCAAAAAAATTCAAAAAAGCCAAAAATTGACATGTGGCGTTGACTTTAACACCGTTTGATCAAAGTTAACGGTGAGGACCAAATTGAGTCATTTTTAAGAAAATGAGAACAAAATTGAGACAACGAAAAACTTGAGGACCAAACTAAAATTTCATAACAAATAGAGGGACTAAAAGAGTAATTTAACTCTTTTTTTTTTGTTTTCTTTCCTAGTACTAGTTTGTTATGCAGTTGTGGAAATCAATGTTTTATCTAATTGTGTGGAAAACTAATGCATAGTAGTTGCTTTATGATTGGTCGAACATTTGGTGCAATTTATTCATTTTGTTGTTTAATCATTGGTTTTGTGATAGTGGCATATACTGCTCTTGAGAAAATTTTGTTTTCTATCACTGATTTCTGTTTGACCTATTTTCACTTAATTGAGATGAAATTTATCATGGTCGAATCTTTGAAAGCTAAACCAACACCATGTTTCTAGTTCCAACATTGGTTGTGTGTGGTGATGATAATTGTTGATATATTTTCACTTTGATTCACTGTTGCTAAAGTTTCACCGAAATGATTGTGTGAAAATTGGATGTATAATTTTGTGGTTTATTGCACTGTTTGAGACTTTTTTCCTTTGTTGAATCTTGTTTGAAAATTGATTCATAGTGCCATCCTTCTTTTAGACTATTTGTATTCGTGATTCATTTGGCTGTGTCACTTCTTGTAGAACCATATTCATGCTTTTTGTTGTTTTGTGCCTTAATTGAGTTTTTACTTTTGGATTTGAATTATATATATGCATTTGCCGAGAGTTACCTTTTCCTAGTTGAGTTCCTTTAAAAAAAAATGTTGAATTAGTTGTTTAATCTATAATACCCATTTGCTATATTGAATTGGAAGTGGAAATTTGAACTTGTCTAGAGGTGTTCCTAAAAGAAGAGTGCTAGTGAAAAAAAAGGAGGAAAAACCATTGAAAAGAATTATGATAAAAAAAATCTGGAAAGAGGAGTTGAAGGCATTGACTGAACCATTGTAGAGTGAAAAGTTAAAAAATTGGACAAGTTTAAATTGTTAGCACAAAATACTTTGATGCATAAAGATTTGATGAAGAAATTCCATAGAGATTTGACGAGGATATGAAGGATTGATAAAGACATAATGAAGACTTGATACAGTGATGAAGACATGAAGAATTGATTGTGTTGATCAAGGTTGAACTATGCTTAAACTGATTGCACATGAAGAATTTGAAACTTGAAGATTCGAGCTTAAATTGAAGACTATTTGATGGCAACCCCCTAGCCAAGTGGCTAACCACAAGAAGCATGACTAAGCATATTTAAGAAGAGTTCGATTCATCTATAAAGGGTGGGCCTAAACTCTTAGTAGTATAAATTTTTTGGGCTTTGTATAATGGGCCAAGTAGCATAGGAGTTTTGGGCCTTAGAAAAGCCCATGAGTTGGAGCGTATTCTCCATTGACTTTACAAAGTCAACATGCACATAGGAGGTAGCTTGAAAGGCAAGGAAGAGACTTGTTTGCTTTGGGAGAGAGTGGTCATGTGTCATGCTCTCATTGAAGAGTTTTTCTTAGTGGTCACATGACACTCTAGGAATGGAGAGGATTTTCTCACCTTCTTGAGGGGCCACATGACACTCTAGGAATGCCGAGGATTTCCCACCTCCTTGAGTGGTGACATGTTCTCCTCCCATTGGAGAGAATTTTTGCCTTGGTGTCCAAGCTAGCCAAGTTAGAGTTTTTAGGGTTTTTCATCTCCAAATTTGGAGACACCTTAGGCTATAAATAGAGGTGTCTACCCGTTATAAATTCAGTTTGAGATTAATAGAGTTATGTAGCCAAATTGCTTGTGCACACCTACTTATCTCTAAAGTCAAGGCTAAAGCATCTCATTTGGTCTCCTCTAACCACTCTTCCTTGAGTATTGGACTAACCTTACTTGAGAGCACCAAACCACACCATTTTACTCATCAAACCATCAAAATTGAGACCTGTATAAACATTTGTCTTTGCTTCCGCGTGCCTACCATCATGCATGGAGGAGTTTTCTTCAATGCTTGGAGTGATGAATGCATGTTTTTGCCCTCATTTAATGTTTAAATTTGGAGATTTAATTGAATTTTAATGTTTAAAAGATTAATTTAATCAAAATTTGTGATAATTGGGTGTAATGCGTTTGTGAGATAAAAGTAACTTAAAAAGCGATTTTAGTTGCATAAAATATTCTAGGATATTCTAATGTTTGTTGATGCAGCTGAAGTTAAATTTGGTCCATTAAATGTGTCAAATTGAATTGTTTCGAGTTACAAAATAGGTCCAAAGTTAGTAAATTTTGGAAACAAGTATACAAGGAGTTGAATGCACCTCTAGTTTTTATATGTACACTCCCATTTTTCAATAATGGGTCACACAATCAGCTTTCACTATTATACCCCCTAAGTTGCTAACTTTCACCCCTCTTATCACTCACAAAATTAGACCCATGCAAATGTTGCCACATGACAATCCTCATTTTCTCAAACAGGCCAACCAAAGGTTGCCACATTTCAGCATCCTAGAACTCAAACTTTGTCCAATTAGATCATGCATGGAGGAGTCTTCTTCAATGCTTGGAGCATACTAGCTTGAGGAAGGAACCATCACTATTTGACATTGAATAGATGTCTTGTGTCTGGTTACAGTCTTTTAGTTGGTTGAAAGGGTTTTTAATAGGTTAACTGACTTGTTTTTTTTTTTGCAAGTAACATATTTGATCAGTGAAAATTTTATTCAATCAGTTGATTTAACTCAAAATAAGTGAAATCAACAAATTGAACATAAATTTCAATCTATTCAATATGTCATCTAATAAACTATAAAGTCTGGGGTTTTCACAAAGAATGTGAGAGATTCATTTTTTAGGTGTGAAATCAGTGTGACTATTTCGAAAAAACTCGTTCTCTTTGAACTTCACAATATTACAACAATTCGTGATCGAGTCTTTAAGTCTTGAAGCCGTGTTGGCTTGGCGTGGGTGCTTTGAAGAAAGCTCTTGGTTGGCTAGGGAGACCCACCACAGAGGTTTTATCTTTCTTGGGCGTTTGTGATTTGTCTGGTGTGATACCAGATTTTCAAGTAAGAGACTTGTTATGTTGTATTAGATGCTTGTGGGATTCAAAAGTCTTGGTATGTTGATTGTGTCTGTCGTAACCTCAAAAAAATCGTGACGAGACGGCGAACTTAAAAATCATTTTAAAATATAAATATTTTAGAAAAGGGAGTCACCACAATAGTTTTTGGGAAACTTTGGAAAACCTATAAAATGATGGTTTGTAAAACCAGATCAGGTCTGGGATTCGGTTACACATGAGGAAGGTATTAGCAACCCATATGTTTGTCCTAAAACTAATGTAATTTTAAAATATTTGTAATTTTAAGTGTGAAAACTAATGTGATTTTAAATTTTTTTTTTCCCAAAAATTGTAAGGCCCGCTTTATTTTTTGCCTTTTTATTTTAAAGGATGCCCCAAACTATTGGGCCTAACGGCTGACCCAAAGGAAAAATAGACCCTAAGTCTGCCCCAATCCTTCCATCCCTCTCACTTTACAGAAAACACAGACGCCAAACTCTCCCCTTTTCGCAACAGGAAGCTCTGCTAGGGTTTAGTCCTAGCTCTTGGTCAAGCAAGCTGAAGCACATTTCACTCCGCGTAAGTTGTTCCTATCCATACACTTTGTTTGCCAGTTGAACTTGTGTTTTTCCACTAGGGATAACCGTAGTAATCTGTCCTTGCTCCATTGTCTTCATCTTCAACTCACTGAACTGCCTTAGGAACTGTGGTGTACCTCTGTTCGTGTCCAAAATCCCCCTTAGTAGCTCTTTCCAGGTAATCGAAGCTAGGGTTTCACGTCATTTCTATTTTATGCGATTAATGTTTTGTGAAATATGAGAAACGTTTGGGGAAAACGTTAGTTTTTGGTATATTTCTGAGTTAGGGGTTCAAATATCCATGAAATTGTGATATTTGACGTTATTTCTCGTATTCAGGATGCGTCGCGCAGTCGCTGGGCGACTGTGTATTTTTCTAATATGCGTAGTTTTAGTAAAATTGACTTTCCCGACTCATTAACCGTTGGATTGAGCTCAAATTTGGACATTTGGTTCATAACATGTTATTTTGTGGTTTGATCAGTTGGATCGTCGATTAGATGTCTGTAGCTTGAGAAATGTGTCACGCATTACTGTAGTGATTTTGGTTTTGTGATAATAAATTTTCTTAGGAATTTTGGTGTAAGAATTATGGTTGTGTGTTGTGCTTGATTGTATGGAATTGCAGGTACTT
>Ga0209589_1009669_pt1 | contig 14439 bp, 3 predicted proteins | sample CowpeawhiteBW_FD_187525 | JGI IMG/M metagenome (GOLD analysis project Ga0209589, IMG submission 187525) | Root nodule microbial communities of legume samples collected from California USA - Cow pea white BW (SPAdes) (version 2) | ecosystem: Host-associated > Plants > Roots > Nodule | place: USA... | reverse complement strand
TTTTTTGGAACATTGTTGGTGGTTTATATAATAGTAAAATACTAATAATTGTCTAGTAGTGTAGTACTGCCACACTCACATGAAATAGTAGAAATAAGGACATTGGATCAACCTGTGTAGAGAAGCTGACTCAAAGAAAAGAATAAAATAGGAAAGAATACCTGTGTTCGCAATTTAAATTCTGCAGCAAGTTCTTCTAAGGGAACACATTTGTGCTTCTGAATGATTACACAATTAAGTCTAAATTAGCATGGCTATAAAACCTCTTCAAAGATGACAAAGATAATCCTAAATTATTGCTATTAATTTTTATTTTTCCCATGAATAAATTATGAAAAATTTAGTAGGGGAAATCAAGGAAATCGAAGGAGAATGACCTTTATATATTCAACAAAATTGGCTAGCAAGTCTTCAGCACTATCCTGCGCTTCTTCAAGGGTACCTTCCTCATCAACTGAAAATTCACCTTTCCACTTCTCAAACTCCAATGCAGCAGCCTCCTCCTCCTTAGCTTTCTGAGCTTTGGCTTCCTCTTCCTACATGAACCATGACAAAGCATGTGCTTTGCAAGTTAATGAACCATAAGAAAGTCTATACTAAAATCAAAGCAGAATAAGGTAATGAACTCACCAACATACGCTCCTGTGCCTCACGCTCCTCATCCTTCAACCTCCTCATTTCTGAATAACGATCTTGTTTTGCCTGCTTTGACTCTCGTGCAGCTTCATCAGCCTTCCAAGAAGAAAGACCAAAATACAACTATTTAAATTTTAACTAACATAGATAAACCCTCCCAAAAAAGTGAAACATGGCATAGAAATTAAAAAATACATAACAATGCCCAGGACATGAGGGGAGGAGGAGCTGTCTTGAATTAAACACTCAACACCCCTATCTGAGTACAAATTCTCCCCTGTATTCTACAAACCCTTGAATCCAACACTTAACAGTTTAAGTATTAGTTTTAACTAAATAAAAACTAGAGACAGTAGCCATGCACACTGAATGGGAAAAACAATAACAGAGGTCAAAACAAAATAACCATGCTTTTTTAATAAAATTACAGTAATCCCATTTAGGCAGGAAGCATTCACTTCTCAGAAGACAGCAAAACGTGTAGAGAAAATGGACAGTTTTAATAATAATAATAATAATATTAAATGGGTTGAGTCAGGTGTCCTTTACTAAAAACCTTCAATCCAGATAACATCTTTCATTTCAAGAAGCCAACACTTTTGGTAAATCAAATTCAAACATAAGTTATAGTCCATTTGTAAATTAGTATAGAAGGCTACAAGCTATGGTGCAAAAAGCAAGAATCCAGCAAAAAATATACGCAAGTAAAAAAAGAAGGAAAATATCCGAACATCACCATGAAAGAGAGAGAAGAGTAGGTATGATAGGGGGCGTAATTGAGAGAGAGATAATAGGTGTTAATAGAGTGTTTGTGATTTTAGGTGTCCATATATAATTACCCTAAAGTTAATTGTACCAGTTTCTAAAACAACAAAAAATACCTGACGCCGTGCTTCCCTCTCTTGCCTTTTGGTTTCCTTTTTCTTTGATGCTTTAGCCTCATAATACCCTCCACCGGCAGCTTCATCGTCACTCTCACCAGCAGATTCTGTTTACATGCAAACAGAGTTCATCACTCAAAATGGCAACCCAGTTTCAAGAAGCAATTTCTATGCATACTTCCATTCACCAACTAGTTCAATCGTACTTCCATATGAGCTTCTCAGTATGCAGTTGAGAAGAAAATGAAAAGGTATAACGAACAAGTTTCTCGCGTAAGTTTAAATTATTTTAGCTTATATGTACGTAAAGATCAGCTTTAGTAAGCTAAAAAGAAAACTGTCAATAATCTAATTTTAATTTATGAGAAAAGTTTAATATAATTTGCTTTTTCTTCCCTATAAATGATTATTGAGAATTTTATCTACCCAGATCAGAAGTCAAACAGTTGACTCCACAGGTACAATTATCTCTATATCTCATTCTAACCTAAACACTAACAATACATAACACCGATGCATCTAACAAGATAGCAAGACATAAACCCACAAAGATCACCAGATTTCAATGATTTCACATCCATCAACCGTCCTTGTGTTCATTTTGAACAAATTTCTTTACAAGCACTTATAGAAAGACAAGAAAATACGAAGAAAAATATGGAACGAACTCCTCCCTAACTTAAATTTTGTTTCACATAAGCTCACGGAAATTCTTTTATATAAATTTCGTAAAAGATAAATTTATTTTTGTTTTTTGCTTCAAAGTTTATCCAAACATTCTCTTAGTATAAAACAACTCATCTCGGATATATGAAGAAGCAACATCTCTGATTCACATTTTCATTCACCAAGACATTATTGCGTTTCACATAGGCACAACAAATTAAACTAAAAAAAAAAGCAATTAAAAGAGTAAAACGAGAAACCTTCTACCGTCGCAGGTGAATCTGCCGACGTGCTAGCTCCAGACGCAGCAGGCCGGCGACGCATACGACGAGTGGCGGTGGCGCGCACCACGGTTTCTCTCCGCGGAGCCTGTCGATTGATTATCAATTATAAAAAAAACCCGGTTATGAATTTCAAAGCGAAGCGATTAGGGTTATGGTGGCGAAATGAGGAAGAATGGTGGAGTTGAAAGAAGGTGCAAACCTGAGGAGGTTCGTCGCGGTGAGGTGCAGGCTGAGAATCCTGACGGCGTTTCCATAGGTAGAGTGGGATCAACGCTACAACGAGAAACATTGAGAGTACTGCTACGAGTAGCTCCTCCATTGCTGCGAATCGAGCTCTCTGTGTTTCCCTTCTTTCTTCTTCTCTCTGGTTTCTCGCGAAATTTATTTCTGAACTCTGTTTGGGACTCTTGGAAACGACGTCGTTCCTTTCCTTTCTCTTCTCCGCTTAACGATGTCGTTCTGTCTTTGCATTTTTTTAGTTCATAATACGGTTAGTAAAAACAGAATTTGTAATATGTAATGAAAATTAACTTATTTAATGCATATAATACAGAATATGGTTTTACTTTATCTTTGAATTTTTTGAACATCTTTAAAAAATTTATTACTATATTTATCAATTTATTTTTCTAAAGTTCTTTGCCAACTAATATTTTAAAGACCTTAGTTATATTATTATTAAAAAAATGTCACGCCAACAAATATTACATGATAACATACATTCATGTTGTGTAGTATTTTAATGGGCCAGAAGGATCAAAATAACATTCAACAATTAGTTGTTATCTTATATTTTTCGAATGGATTCAAATAACTAAAGAAAAAATATATAGAAGAAGAATATGAAAAAATGGTAGCTAAAGCTTTGAACTAAAATGACCCAAGATAAAAAAGAAAATTGTTATCAAAGGAAAAAGTACATACTTAAATATGTGTTGAATTTAGGAGAGAAGTAGAATGAAGTAAATTGAAAGTCTGAAAATTTGATCCAAAGAAAAGAAAAAAAAAAATGCATTCGGTTTTTGTGTTTTTCTTCTTTCTTCCATGATTATTACTTTCATCCCACACTAATAGTACAAAATAAATTCTTAAACCTTAAACTCTAACCCTCTAAATCCTTTATTCTTGTCGCATTACTTTATTTTTGTCGTGCTCTACAATTACTGCCGTTACTTCCAAACTACAACTTAATTATGCCTGTAATTTTTAAGATAGAATGAAGAAAAAAAACACTTATTCTGAAGTTCGTTCCAAAAAATATTATCTATTTTATAAAATAATCATTTTCAAAAATTTATTTTAAATGTTCCAAAACTTCTTTTTCCAAAATCCCTTTTTGAAAATATTAATCCAGAAATTTCATAAAACTTGCTTTAAAAGATTTCTGTAGTGATCCAAAAGTCACATTCACTAAAAATAAAATGTCATTTTACAAATTATAGGGGCGGAAAAATTATGCAGGTGCAGGAAGAAAAAAGGCCTTAATTTTATGTAATATGAAAATAGGTTCGGCCCAAGTAATGACTTTTTGAAGGAAATAGTTACTAAAGAGCATAATTGATATTTATTTTATCTTACAAACTAATATGAAAGATAAAGAAAACGAGAAAATTATGCAGTAAATAGACAAAAATTTGTGTATTACCATGTTCATTATTTCTCACATAAATTGATTAAATATTCAATTTAATACTTTTACAAATTAGCTTATGTTAATTAATTTCAAAAAATGTTTTAAGGAAAAAAATTGTCGAGGATCATAATAATTAACTATTAGTTAAAAATATTAGCTCAATATCTAGGAAAGTACAAATTAAAATTAACGTGCTTTATTATTATAAAAATCATGTAGTCTATAAAGATATTGCATTAATTATTATTATATATTATTACTGTGCATGATATTAATTAATATGATTAAACCAAATGCATGCAAAGTGGTGCGTGGAAGCAGAGAATGAAACACTGGAGTCACCTCAGAAAAAACCTAACCAGGAGCCACCCACGTAATCTTCTATAACATGCAAGCTCAACTCTACAATAAAATGCACTTTCTCTTGATTCATTCATTACTGGATACAATATTCTGCGAAAGAAGGCGAAATTCGATGTAAGAACCACCTTATGAGGAAGATCCAAGTTCACCATCATGATGATGATGTTCTACATTCTCATCAATTCATACTCATCATATTACAAATGTTCATATCATTGACATACATTCACTACATACTTATTTATATACATCACCCAACCTATTATCCAATGTGATAACAAAAAACATTAGAACACCATGAAACATTCCAAACAAAATGCACTCTTTCATGTCAAAATCAAACCAAAACACAAGTAGGTGCATAATAGCCCACCAACCTATCAAGCGGAAAATTTCTACACAAAAGAGAAACTAAAAAAGAGAGCATTCGTATCAAAATGACTTTTCTAATTACAAACCTTAAATCAAATATCATAATTGTCAAAACAAAATATCATATGTCTAGAACATATTGTTACATTTTAGCTTGATCTGACGGTTAACAAAGTGAGAATCACAATTATCATAAGACTACTCAAAGCTGAAAACAAGGTGGTGTCTGACAGCCCAAAAATGGCACCAAGCACCAACAAATTAGTGAGTTCACTGTCTGGCTTGCACCAGATGGTAATTTAGTACTGCTTATGGCCAAGTCAGTGGCCCATGTCCAATTGGTGCCCGACGACACTATGGTGGTGCCCGATGCTGAACCAAATGTCTAAACTCTCTCTTTAAGTTTCAACTAATCAATTTGACCTTTCTTAAGCTATTCTTCACTCAATAAACTTCATAATATTTTAATATATCAAACTCTTAGCTCAAGAAGTGTCAAATCTAATCAATCAAAGGACTTATAAAGGGGTTCAAATTAACGTCATAAAAAAAAAAACTCAAATTCCATTTACCATTTGATGAGTGATGAATGGATTTCAATAAGTATTTTCTCTTACATTCCAAAACTCAAACAAATTATACAACTACAAAACATACCCATGGAAATCAATTAAGTAATGTTTACCATAAAATAATTAATTTCCCTACCAAGACCTCAAATTATGCATATAATTTTTTCTTCTATCCAAATTCATCAATCCTACTAGTTCACCCTTTCACAACATCAAGCAAATGAAATCACTTATGCATCAGTTCAAACATTCATCAATCAGAATTTCAACCACAATCTCATACAACAAATTTTAACGCATCCAAATTCAAATATATTAATGCTCCACAAATCAATCAATTATTTCACCAAAAACACATCTATACAACACTCAAAGCTTTAACAAATGTTCAATTCATTCAATTACAACAAAACTTTTAAAACATTTAGTTTCCCTTGCCTTCGAAGATAGACTCGAAACTCTAAGAACCACCAAGACACCTTCAAACTCATAAAAGCTCAACCTTAACCTAAAGACAACGAAAAATAATTGGATTCAACCAAACGAACCATAGATTACCAAGAAGTGAAGATAAGACTTTATGAACACATGTGACCCAAAAAGATCACATTCATTACCCCAAAAACGAGTGGGTAGCGAAGTAAATGAAAATTTCGACTCACCCAAAAGAGAGTTTTGTTCGACTAAATTTGAAGAAGACTTCACGATGAACAAAACCCTTGTCTTTGCGCTTTTATGAAAAAAGATTTTATAAATTTTTTATGAAGGGTTTTACTGTGTTCATAAGAATAAGGAAAAATGATATTTTAATCTTTTTTTTTTTTGACTCACTTTTAACCTACTACTTCAATTACCATTAGATCATTTATTTTGATTCTTTTTAGTGATGTGATGTGATAATCTAATGGTGATTAAAGTGGTGGATTAAAAGTGGGTAAAAAAAAGGTTAAAGTATCATTGTCCTTAGAATAAGTTACAAGATCAAAAAAATTAAAAATTGTTTAAAACTATAGTTTAATTCCCAAATTTAGACGTTTTAATTATTTAAAATATATAAAAACTGGTCCTGAAAGTAAATCTTTTAAATTATTTAAAACTATATAAATGAAATTATTTTAATCTTTCAAATACTTTAAAATTATGGGACATAAGTTGTAGGAATAGTTATGGTGAATAAATTATATAATTTTATCTCTAGGAATGACAAATAAACTTGTCCATGTGGATGTTGCTCGAATTCGTTCCATATTGATTGAATATGAGAATGGAGATGAGGATATACATATATGTCATGTTCTCGTCCTCATACCCACCATAATATTTGTCATGCCATATTCCCATTCCTATTTAAATTATTAAAATACTCATAGTCTATTAAGTAAATTTACACACACACACACACATATATATATATATATATATATATATATATGTATATATATATATGTATATATATATATATATATGTATATATATATATATACTAACACATTTTCTATCTTTTATTTCTTATAATTGTTTGGCTTATCATAAAATTATTTTGCATCTCCAAAATATTTTTTTTCTTATCACAATATTTATGCGATTATGTTCAAATTATGTATATCAATTAAATATTTTTTATGTCTCACATTTGAATATTTCTACTCTTTTTTAATATTTTTATTTATTGTATATATATATTTTTCACATGAGAATGTTTAACACTCTCAATTTAAGTGTTCAACAGTATAAACATTTCATTTACTAGATTATATAAAATAAAATTATCTTCTTTATTCTATTATTATTATTTTTTTCATCTGAATAACTCTTTTGTTTCGCTAAAATAATTTTTGTATCTCTCAACCATCAATTAAATTGATACTTTAAGAGATTTTTTAGATCTCTAAGGTATTTTTCATCTTATCATACCCTTAATTATACATTTGTTTTTCTTTATTCATTCAATAGTATCTCAAATTACTTATAAGACACATTTGATCATTTTTTTAAAAATATTTTTGTTTGTTGTTTATTTTAATCATTATTTTGATATTTTATATATAATTCTTTTTATATTTTAACTCATTATCATACATGTAATTTTATCATTATAATTGTACAAATAAATTTTATTTACTATAATATAATAATTTAATGTAATTTTCATGAATCTTTTTATCACCATCCAACATATATTGATGTTCAAAAGATGAAAGATCTATGTTAAAATTCTATTATTATTAGTTTAATCTATGCTCCATGTGTGATTTTGATTGAGTCATGTATTATAACTTTAATTGTTGTATAAAAAAAAGATTTATAAGAATTTAAAAAATAAAGTAAACAGATATTTAAAATATTATTTAATTTGAATATTTGTTTTCCTTTTATTAAAAATATTTTTAAATTTTATTAACTAGGTTTCTAAATATTTGATATTGAATAAATAAACTACCTTTCAATATTAAATTATTTGATAATATTAAGTTTCTCTTACTATAATTTTGTATTATTTTATAAAAATTACTCAATTGATATTAAAATAGGAAAAAAGTAAATACAGGTACGAGTACATGTATAAGTATATATCCGTTATTTGGTAGGGATAAGACAAAAATTTAATACCTATTGAGTTTAAGTATAGAGGTGAAGATAATTTTTTTTTCTCTCAAGATAAATATGAGACGGTGAATCTCATCCCCACAATGTCGTGTCATCCCTGTTTATGCCCTAAAACTAAGTTATAATACAAGGTTAAGAAATTGTTTGTAATTGTAGTTTAGATCCTACGCTGTTTAAAATTATTTTAGTTGAACTTAATTAACTTAATTTAAGTTTTACAATGTATGCGTGTTAATTTAAGTTTTATATGTTTTATATTTAAGTTTTATAACCTTTTTTCTTTTTTTTTCCGTGAATTTGACCATGAATTTTGAAAAAAATATGAGAGAATATTCCATTTAGTATGTCATAATAAGATGACTGCTTTATTCCTTTTTATTTTCTTGAAGAAAATATTTTTTAAAATCTTCTCTCCTGAAAAAAACTTGTCTTCTTTTTCTAAAATTTGTCTCATAAAGTTCTATAAAATCTTTATTTTCAACATGGCCTTACTTGAAAAAAATAAAAGTGAGGAATGAGAATAGATAAAGATGGTCTATAGAAAGAAATCTTGGAATCAAAATATGATATTTGAGGATACTAAATAAATTAAATGAAAATAAATATGAATCAGGTGCCAAATAGATTTTGCTCAAAAGAAAAGTTATAGATCTTTCTCTTAATTCACAAAAAGTACATTTTTATGTTAGTTATTTATGGCATATTACATTAGTTAAATTTTTTTATGCAAAGACAAATAAGGTAAAAAGTCTAAAATATATTACTATAGTTATCCAAACGATGTAAAATACATATTAATATTATATTGATTAACACAATAAACCAATATAACAATTTGGTATTCTAAAAAAATAAATGGTTACATATAGCATCGGTTCTTGTAAATAATAATCGATGTAGTATTCAAGTGAGGGATACAACATCTGAAATTTCAGAAAAAGTTCCTTCTTATAGCGAGAATGAAAGAATTTCATGCATGCATTATTTTAATTGTATTTAGTAAACCACACAATACCTCTTGTTATTTCAATACTCATCAAACTTTTGTGTGATGTCCTTAAATTTTATATATGCTACTTAGTTTTTTTAATCATAATCAAATTTTACAAAATCAATCAAAAGTTCACTTCTAATCATGATATTTCTTAAGATCATTTATGCCATAAAATGTAACACCCCATTTAATTAATAACGTAATCAAAGAAGCGTCACACTAGAATAATATCATAGTGCAGCCTTGGAGTTTAAACCCACTCCTTACAATGTAAGGCACACCACGATGCCACAGGAAACCAGACATAAAGTTAAAGGAAACATAAGGAGGTCACAAGTCAACGAAATACATGGGTCGTAGCCCTAAGAAGCCCAACTAGATAAAACAACGGCTCCAGCCCAGATGGCTATGTAGCGGAGTCACCGTTCCCCTGTTGATCACGAGAACCTCTCGCTTCTGCTCACATCAACAAATTGATGATCATCGCAAAAGAGAAGTGCCACACATCCAAGACAATCAAACAAACAAAGGGTAAGCCAGAGCCAAAAATCATGTCATCGATAAAGTCATATATATATATATATATATATATATATATATATATATATATATATATACATATTCACAATCCCTTAAACATACATCAGACAAGAAGGTACAACATTCCAAGCAATACACTACGACTCGACTCGACTCATCCGGATACATATAACTTGGTCGGATTCAGCGGATGCTTGCGCTTGTGGTGGATACCTCTGCTCACCCCCGAGCTATGTGTTACAAGAGTTATGATGAATCAATCTCCCTCACCACAAGGTTAGCCCTTAGTGAATTTCGGGCCTCCTGCTACTCTCACCACAGGAGTCAGTCCGCTCTAGATAAGACTAACTGAACCCTTAGAGTGTCAGGATGCAACCTTACCTTGAATCCTTACCTAGTTATACAGATGGGGCACCACCATGGACACCCACTAACAGGGGCCATGGGATTACGTCCCGACCACTGAAGCACGGCCCTGGAAATCTCACCTAGGGATCCCAAGGACTTACGCACTGACACGGACCAAACTTCCTTAATCAATCGAAGAATTCGGCATGCATACACACAATATACATATACATATACATTTCATACAATTGCTCATTGTCCACATCTTTCGTATTCCCAACCAAACCTTGCCAACTCGTTATTCTCGAGTCCAGAATATGGAGCTCTGTCTCATACCATTACCATGTCACATTAATACCAACACTTTCCTATCTCATGTTGAACTCATACCAAACTCATCATTTCAATTTCATGAATCTTCTCATACAATCGTCATGCTCACATCATGTTAAAACCCACAATTCATAACTCATGCACCACCTCACTCACAAAGGCCATCCAGTTCATAAACTTAAAAGCATACTCATACAAGCATGTTATCCACTTTTGAAATCAAAGAAGACATCAATTTCAACCCCCTTCTCGCCCAGCATCTCGCTCAGGCAGAAGGATCTCGCCCAGGCGAGGAGGACCCTCGCTCAGGTGAGCTTACTTCGCCTAGGCGAGAGCTCGACCTCTAGAGTTAAAATCCTACGCGCGTTCTCGCTTAGGCGAGACCCTCCTCGTCTAAGCGAGACGTTCGCTCGCCCAAAAGTGCAGTGGGTCGCCTGAGCGACCCTTCGTGGAGAAATACTCAAGCGAGTCCCTGTTGATCTCGCCTAGGCGAGGCAGGCTCGCTTAGGCGAGTTTGACAGACTTCGCCACTGTTCCTCGCTGCTATCAACACCGTTCAAGCCAACAATAACACGAATCATGCCATACAACCACAACCACATACAAGCACGAAAAAAACGCATAACATAATCAAAACTACCAGCATTTCACCAGACACAAGGGTTCTAGCTTCCCTTACCTGAAAAACAAGCTAGTAGTTGGATCCTTAGGCACAAAAAACGCAACGACGTCTAGAGCGGATTAGTGCTGGAAAACAGTGTAGCTAGATTAAAACGAGTTCACCCTAATTGACCCTAGTTGTAACCACGAAGACGGGGCTAAAGGGAACTAAGGTACAAGTTAGAACAGACTTACGTGAAGTGGAGTTTTGGTCGGAGTTCCCTTGGGGGTTGGCGGCTAACCCTAGCAGAGCTCTGGAATGGAAAGGAGGCAGTGTCAGGTTCAGATTGCAAGTGAGGCTAAAAGGGGAACCCTAACAGCTTTAGGGCCCCTGCACCATATGGGCCAGCCTTTAGGCCCAACGGATTAAGGTCAGCCCTTAGACATTAGGGCAGAAAAAAGAAAACAGATTTTTAATGGGCCTTACATATAACTTAGAAAAATTTATGTTAGGCTTGTTCTTTATGAATGTCACTAGGTCATGCCTTCTTGAACCATAATTTTGATAGATCTTCGTTAATTTTCATCATGAATTAAAGTATGACATAACGAAAGAAACAACAATATTGTATGTCTTAAAGTATCTCTCAACCTTTATAAGAAAAAGAAATACATGCCTAAATATTTATATATTCTCTCATTTTACTTTACCATTGTACATATTTTGTGTACAGTAAAAAGTGTAATTATTGTAACATTTAAATTTTTCGCTTTCTAAAATCTATAATTAATAAAAAAATATATAAAACTAAAAGATTATTCCAATTATCTTTTAATATTAACCTCTTTTCCTATTTTCCTATTGTCCTGTATCTTCCTCGAGACTTGCACTTTCATTTGCTCTTATATAAAATAAAATACGATCATCGCATATAGAAGCCACCAAATAAGAATGGTGAGCTAACATACAAACATCAAAACATGATAACTAGAATACACATCAATCATAATATAACAATTCTCGCAAACCTTACATATTCATGTCTCTCACAACATCATACAATTTCATTATTCGTTTCACACAACCATTCACAGAGCCTATTGTTTCAAATATCAGTGTAAACATATCATCACATATGCAAAACATGTCATCATGACAGTTTAACTATTATATTTTTTAATTATTAAAATTACTAGAATATCACAATTATTACTTATTTTTTTAAATATTACTTCAACTAGGCCTAACTAAATAATTAAATCTACATTATATATATATATATATATATATATATATATATATATATATATATATTAGAGCTGTTAAAGTGGGTCAGAATCCGTGGGTCAACTCGGTCCACCATGGGTTTGGGTCGCGTTAGGTTGAAATTTTTTTACAAATGTCAATATGGGTCAATTTTTGACCTGACCCGCCAAGAATCCGGCTCACCCAGATTGAATCCGTGGTGAGTCGGATTTGCTCACCAATCCGTATGGTCACACACATTATGTTAGACTTTGCAATGTTGGGTTATTTTTTTAACCAAATACCCGAACGATCCATTTTGACAACTCTAATATATATATATATATATATATATGGATGGAGGCAGATTCATTGGAACACAGCTGTTAGTTGACGACAATAAATATCTTGGGGGTTTAGGGTATCGTGTCCTGATTGTGGAACTCTTGTTGAAGTGTTGGTGGTATTAAATTATTGGGTGCAAACACCATGTGGTATGATGTTTGGAACTTTGTCCGGAGGAGACTGAGTTGAAAGGTGGTTATCGTGGTTCAAAGGGTGGCACGCGGCAAACTCTCCCTCTGGTGTAGTGTATGGTATTTATTGGTACAAGTTTCGAAACAAGGCACTTGTGTGACCACCTTAATATATTTGGTAATGTTACGTGGAGGAAACCATGGCCTTAAACTATGCCAAATCAGGATGCATGGCATTTCTTGGAACACAGTATAGTACGGAGGATACCCTTTGTTTCCATGGTTCCTAACAACTGGCTTCTGCACGATGCGGGTCCTCCAAAAACCTTCACAACTTCACTCACACCTTACTCAAACACCCACATCGATTAGATGCACACTTTACAATCTATTTAGAAGCGGTAAGTAATGGACATTTCCATGCAATGGGTCGCAAATAATCTTATATCTAATAACAAATTTCAATCTGTTAATCCAACTTTAAGTTGGTGGATTAACTCGCCAACCTTTTCCATTCTGGGATGAATTTGATTCTTCACCTCCTTTGCGTCCTTTTAATGATGTGGATCGATCCTATTAGGAACAAAACAATAAAAAAAAATAAGGAGAAAAAAGTAAACGAGACAAGAATTTAACGTGGTTCGGCGTATAATGTGTATGTCTACATCCACGACTATACTATAAAGTATTTTTATTTATGATATCAGAGCCTGGGTTCATGTGGTGACCGCCTCAGACGAGATCCTGTATCGAAAGTTTTTCTAATAATGGGTCAGGTAAGCGAATCTCATTAAGAAGAACGGCGATACAAAAAAGAGGTACTCGGTAGTTAGCTCGAAAGGGAAGTACCAATGTGAAAGAACTCACACTTGAGGAAGAGATCGTTGGCAATCAAAGTGTGAGTCTAAATCCCACATTGAGTAAAAATGAGAAAGTTAAGCACAATGTAAGATCAAGGCCCATAAACTCACTGTCTTAAAGATTTTTTTTGGATTGAGAGTGATGTCAATTCTTTATATGGTTGGATTTATGTCTAATTAGTGTTGTAACTCCCCAATAAAACACTCTCTTTAAACCTAACAAATCCAACTTGATCCATTTTTTTGGACCGGATTAAAACGAGTTGACCAATTTTAATATTCTTACTCATATTCTTATATCATAACATAAAACGAAAGATTGATATGTTTACGTGTGAATTTGTAAAATTTTTGTTTTTTTATTTTAAATGTATACATAAATTCATTTTAATTTTGGGATGAGTTTAGTTTTTACTAAGAAAATTTGATGGAAAATAATCGTCTAATAAACTATGAAAGAGATAGAATTATAAATATTAATGACTTCTAAGACAAAAGTTTCTATTTATCATTGCTCTAATGACACGGCGGCGTATGGGTCTCCTAGATTTCATTCATGCTCAAGAATGGCTCAAGGTAAGGTTCCTAGAAAAAATATAGTAACCTTTAATATATTTTTTCTTTTGAAAAAAAAAAAAAGAAAATTGACATGGTACTGGTAATTAGTAGTATCGAGTAATACTTTATTTTGAAAAAAATAGATATAATATTTTTACTAAAAACAATATTTTTTCGATTTACATTTCAATTGGTCCTTCTTGAGTAAATAGAAATGTTTTATGTAAAAACAATGATATTTTAATTACTAAATTTTAAGATGAGATGTCATCTTTTAAGTAGTTTTAAAATATTGAGAATAATAAAATAGAAAACTAGTGAACCACTTAAAAATTATCACCTAAAACTATAAAAAAAATTATCAAAATTTAGTAGTCAAAAAATTATTTTTCTTTGTATAATTATATAGTGCAATTTCAAAGTCTAGGAATCATTTAGTTATGTTTAAATAATAATGATATATATATATA
>Ga0209589_1009668_pt1 | contig 14440 bp, 10 predicted proteins | sample CowpeawhiteBW_FD_187525 | JGI IMG/M metagenome (GOLD analysis project Ga0209589, IMG submission 187525) | Root nodule microbial communities of legume samples collected from California USA - Cow pea white BW (SPAdes) (version 2) | ecosystem: Host-associated > Plants > Roots > Nodule | place: USA... | reverse complement strand
GTCACTTATCAAATTGTAGTATTAGAGTCTTGAATGGATAAATCCACAACATTTTCTTTACCTTCTTTTATACCAATTTTTGTAAAATGATCCCAAACCTTAGAAGTAGTCCCCCTAGGTCTCTTACTTTCTCTACCAAAATTTTTACCCTCATTATCAATCTCTTCTACGGTTGGTGGCAAAGAATCATTCAAATTATCATTAAAACGTTGATCATCTACTGTTTCAGAATTCATTTTGTTCTGTAATCACCATAAACGTTAACTATATAAACAAACAACCAAAAATGTCAAGTAGCATAACTTTAAAAAAAAATAAAGTATGAAGTGAAAGTGAGAGAGAAAGATGAGATAAGGAAATTAGAACTGTGAAAATAATGAACAATCAAATAATGTGAAGTCTGGAAGCAGCAGTTTCAAGACGACAACAACAAACAAAAAGATGCAATGGTGAATTAAAGAGAATAGCATTTAGATTTAGGGTTTTATTTTTTTATTATTATATATATATATATATATATATATATATATATTAATTTAATATTTAAAATTTATTGGCGGGTTGGTGAGCCAACCCGGTTCATCACGGGTTCAACCCGAATGAGTCGGGTTCTTAGTGGGTTGGGTTCATTTTTAACCCATACTGAAATTTGTAATTTTTTTTCAACCCAACCCGGCCTGAACCCGTGATGAGTCGGGTTGGCTCGCGGGTTATAACCCATTTTGACGGCTCTATTTTAAACAAAGTCCAAATAACCCATTTAAATAGTATTGAATGATAGTTTACAAAGAAATGATTTTTTTTTAAAAACTAATTGATAAAAAAACAACTAATTCAAAATCAATATGTTAATATTTTAATCATGCTTTTTTTTTAATTTGAAGTAGAGTATAACGAGTACATGTATCTACCGGTACAGATACTATGATACCCGTACCCACCCCGTTAACATGTGGGTATTAAAAATACTCATACCTGTTACCTGCGGGTATCCATCTACAATATCTATTTTTTACCTGTTGCGGGTTTTATCCGCAGATACCGCGGATACGAATTTTTTTGACATCCATACCTGTACCCGTACCCATATCCATCGGGTATCCGTTATGCGGGTATCTGCATAATTTTTTAATATCCACGAATATCCACGGGTACTTACAAAAAATAAAAATAAAAATTTAACAACATATTTTAATCGTAAATTCAAATAAAATATAATACATAACATTCATAAATTTTAAACAAAATCCAAATAACTCATTTAAATAGTGTTGAATAATAGTTTACAAAGAAATGATTTTTTTTAAAACTAATTGATAAAACAATAACTCATTCAAAATCAATATGTTAGTATTTTAATCATGTTTTTTTATTTTTTTTAATTTAAATTAGAGTATAGCGGGTACGGGTATCTACAGGTATGGATACTATGATATCGGTACCCGTCTCGTTAACATACGGGTATTAAAAATACCCGTATCCGTTACTAGAGCTGTCAAAACGGATAACCCGATCCGGCTCGATCAATCACGGGTTGATGATTTAGTGAGCCCACCCAACCCGACTCACTTTTTAGCGAGCTAAAAAATTCGAACCCGGCCCGACCCACCACGAGTTGACAGGTTAAACGGATTGGCTCACGAGTTCACTTAATTAAAAAAAATACAATTTTTTTATTTCTTTCGGTCAAAACTAAATTGTAATTCTAATTAAAATCTAAAATAAACTTCAATACAATCTAAATACAACTCAAACTAAAAAAAAATACAAATTATTTATGTGTTGGCTAAAAAAACAACCTAACATGACCTAGATGTAAAACTCAACTTAATAAAAAACACTTGCATGACCCTTTTATCTACGGGTTGATGAGCCGGATTCTAGATTAGCTGGGTCAAAAATCAACCCGTATTGAAATTTGTAAAAAAATTTCAACCCAACCTGACCCGAACACGTGATGAGCTGGGTTGGCTCGCGGATTCCAACCCATTTTGACAACTTTACCTATTACGTGCATGTATCCGTCTACAATATACATTTCTTACACCTTACGGATCTTTCCCGCAAATACATGCATGTACGAATTTTTTTACATATTGCTAGACTTATTTATGTTTAGCTACCATCAATTTTTTTACCTTACTCTCACTAACCAAAAAAAGGAAAAATTGTCAAATACCAAATATTACCTATGAAATTAGGGCTTAGGGTGCTTTTGTTTTTAATCATGTTTTTCTCTGTAATTTGATTCCCCGCGCACATAAATATCGCTGCGAATTCAATTCACTCCACGAACTCACCCTATTTCTCACTCAATAATCCCACTGTTCAATTTGCTCAATCCCCTTAGTCCCCTAAACCCGACATCATCACTGCCTCTGGAAAACCCTCTCTCGCTCAATAGGCTCCTCCAGTTGCCGGTGTTGTTCTGAAATTGAAGCCCCGCACCTCTTCGATCCAGGTAACTGCTTTCCCTATGTGTTATTTTATTAATGTGTTGCATATCTTAGTTGTTGGATTTTCATAATCATTCTTGGTCTGGTTTGCCCATTTTTGACGATTTGCGTATAACTTTCTTGTTCATTCGCTATTGTTTACTCATTTGCATGCGATTTTTGCTGCATTACCCTTTCCCATTCCCCCCTCTCTTTAATGTTTGGGGAACTTCTTTTTTTTCTTTCTTTACTTTTTTGTTCTTTATTTTGAATTCATCATTGGTCTTGTTTGCATCTTTTTCTCATTTTAAATATGGCCATTTCTCAAACATTAAGCCAAACAACAAAGGCTTCTTCAATACTTGCCTTAGCTGCCTTGCCCCACCACTGTTCCATACGGAGCTGCTGCAAAAACCATTTTAGTTTATTTTATTATTAGTGTTGTTTTGTGGGTCAAAATAGTTTGGTCCGCTATTCCTTTAAGGTGTTTGATACGATGTGCATTCCAATTACCAGTAGTTTACCCTCTATCGGTTCAACATGTTGATTTGTTGGAGGATGTATTGGTACTGACATTTATTTTCATTTGTGGGTGTTATGGCAATGTCACTTACACTTCTTCTTTCAAGAAACAAAGAAAATAACCCTCTAGGGTTGGCTTAGTTATGGAGGGGGATTTGAATAGTTTGAATGAATTTTAAGGTTCGAGCATCTAACCTTGTTGCCACGGTTTTGTTACGGTTGTTGTTCTGCAATATTGCATGCCGATTAAACTAGGGATCGAACCAGCCATACCATTTAGATCTCTGTTTGGATTTTGTTTGGTAACATGAAATAAGTTATCAAGTTTTTCTTATATTGCATTTCATAAATTATAAATTATTCAGAAATACGACTTGCGTTTTCATCTATAAAGTGAGGGAAGAAATAATGCCATGTGGTTTTTCTTTTCTCAATCACAGGAAAGAAAAAAATTTATCCTTGGATTAAAAGCTACATAGTTGATTTAAATACTATTCAGAAATTCATAGGAATATCAATATACTCTATTGAAATATCAATAAAATATATCAATGTTTGATACTTAACTTAAAGCCTTTTTTCAATTTCTGGCAGCTGTTACTCATTCAATTTTATTACACTCTTGGCTTTGTTTATGTTGACACAGACTTAAAAGAGATGGGATTACCAAATGCTTCTGAGGACTTGTCATCGGAGATGGAGGTTGATGCCTTTCGGCGCCTTTTTCCACTTCGTTATTTTGAGCGTCATCTTGCCGAATCAATAAGGCCTGATGGTAGACCACTTGGAAAAAGCAGAGAAACAAGTATTTTTCTTGGTTAGTTATTTTTTCTCTCTTCCAATTTACAATCTTCAAAACCTTTGGTATATTGTATTATTCACACTTTAAGCAAAACTTAGATGGTTAACTCATTTGATTAGGTGCTGTTTCGACTGCTAATGGGTCAGCTCTAGTGAAGATTGGATCAACTGTTAGTCACTCTTCCTGTGTATTTTTTGTTAAATCTTGCGTGCATCTGGGTTATTGATTTTATTACGGGGTGGATTTAATGATTTACTAATTGATCTCTTCCCAGACTATGTTGACTGCTATCAAAATGGAGGTTATGACCCCCTCCTTGGAGTCACCGGATGAGGGCTGTCTAGGTTGGTATTGGTTGCTGTGCCTCTTGTGTTAGTTATTCAGTCTTTTGGTCACATGACAAAAAAAAAATAATGTGTTAATATCTGTTATTTCAGCTGTTGATTTCTTCATGCCTCCAATTTGTTCTCCAATTGTTAGGCCTGGCAGGCCTGCTGAAGCATCACCAGTGGTGTCAAAGCAATTGTCTGACACCATTTCAAGGCATGTTTTAATCTTTTTCATCACTTTATTAGGTTCATTTATTTCAGATGATGAAAGAAAATAATTTATCAAAGTCACTCCAACTAGCTTTCTATCCTCCACAATAATAAAGGAACCATAAGAAACTGAAGAATTAAAGGGAATGGTTGTAGTTTACCTTTTGAATTCTACCAAAGCTACTCCACCTTCCTTTCCCTATAGTATGTCCAGTACAGATGTCACCTTTCTGAAAGAGGGTTGGTTTGCAGAAAAAATTGTGCCTACCCCTTGATACATCTTTGGAGATATTCTTACTGGAAAGTACATAGATTTTGAATGTTAAATGTGATCCCGAGAGTTGATAAACATCTAGGTGAAAGCATGCTGGTTGAAGTTGTTAGTTGATCAAACACAATTTCCCTCAAGTCATCATTTCTATGGTTTACCCCACATGCTGTCTCATGTCATGGTATGTGTAGGACATGATTTTTTAGGGAAAAGCAAGGAATGGTAAACTTTTAGTTTGAAGTAAATTCTCTCTATTATGATTTTCTATTAGAGGGTTTGCAGAAAAAATTGTGCCTACCCCCTGATACATCTTTGGAGATATTCTTACTGGAAAGTACATAGATTTTGAATGTTAAATGTGATCCCGAGAGTTGATAAACATCTAGGTGAAATTATGCTGGTTGATGTTGTTAGTTGATCAGACTCAATTTCCCTCAATTCATCATTTCTATGGTTTACCCCACCTGCTGTCTAATTTCAGTTTGAAGTAAAGAGGGTTTGCAGAAAAAATTGTGCCTACGCCCCTGATACATCTTTGGAGATATTCTTACAGGAAAGTACATAGATTTTGAATATTAAATCTGATCCTGAGAGTTGATAAACATCTAGGTAAAGTATGCTGGTTGAAGTTGTTAGTTGATCAGACACAATTTACCTCAATTCATCATTTCTATGGTTTACCCCACCTGCTGTCTCATTTCATGGTATGTTTAGGACAGGATTTTTTAGGGAAAAGCAAGGAATGGTAAACTTTTAGTTTGAAGTGAATTCTCTAATATGATTTTCTTTAGAATAATAGATTATCATGAAACCTTCTAATAAAAAAATGAGGACTTTATCCTCCCTTTCCCTCAAAAACCCCTCCATCCAAACATATATATATGTCAACCATCATGGTGATCAATAATTTGTATTTCTTTGTTTGATGTGTCAAATAATAAGTAACCTATACTTTTATTCTGCAGTTCTAGAATGATTGATTTGAAAGAATTGTCTCTGGTTAGTGGAAAAGCTGCATGGATGACTTACCTGGTAAGCTTTTATATTGATTTGTGATTACCAAATTTTGTATATCAACCACAGAAAGTTATAACAAAGTTATAGTAACATGGGTATTATCGGGTGTCTAGGTCCCACAATGAATAAAATGGGATGCTGACTGGAGTATTTAAGTGTTTGGATGTTTATCAATTGGTATTAGAACTGGTTGTTGGTCTCTTGGAGTTAGAGATTTGGGAAGATTATATCAAAGATACAAGTTGATTATGTTAGAGATATGATTTGATTAAATTAAATAGGGAGATATGATATATTATTTGATAGGGAAATATCTTACCAAATACTTTCGATAACTAGATATTGATTTTGTTCTTTATTATTGTATTTCTTCATTATAAATAAGAATGCTTATGTGTGTACACAATACACGGGATTCATAATATTCCTACTTGGCTGCTTTCTTCTTAATATGGTACTAGAGTTGTTTGTTGGTTTCTTGGAAAAGGCCATTACAATGGATTTTTACTAGTAGAGGGTTTTTACCAACGAGGAAGTTGAGTGTAGTGTCATGGATGAAGTGTTGTAAAGTGGAAAGCCGACTCCCAGGGATTGTTCTATGTAGGGACTTCTGTATTATGGGGTGTTTATCTCCTTCATTAAATAAAATGGTATGTTGGATCTAGTTTTGGGCTCATGATTAAGCAAGTGCATTTTAAAAGGAAGTAGTGGGTCACAGGTGGGTGGGTCCATTTAGGCATTTAGGGCTAGTTTTCTATTAGAAACTGTAAACAATTTACTTCTATAAAGGGATTGGCAAAATACTGTTAAGAATACTTTTCAGAATTAGAAAGTTGGGAGGAGTGGACCAGACTCTCAACATGGTACCAAAGTAGTTATCCTTTCAACATGGTATCAATAGCCTAACGAGAAGGGAACTTAAATCCATGCTTTCCCTATGGCCTACTGCCAAAGGAGTAAATTAGTTTAGAAGCGGTGTATGTTTTTCGTTTCCTGTGTTTTTTCCCCTGTTGTCACTGTTCACGTCAGATACTCTGCTCACTGGCGACATCACATTTCACCGCTCATGTCATTGTTCACCATCATGAGCTCTTTAATAAGTATTATATTGTTGATGTCTTTTGTAGCTAAGGTTGTTTACTGTTGTTCAATTTTTCGGGGGAGTGCTGTCTACCCTGATTTTTTCTGGTGTGTATTGTTTATCAGTAAGTTTCTTTTTCCTGCAAGCTTTTTCTAGCTGACATTAGTATTCACCGTGGACCTTTTTCTGCAATACTATTCAGACATTTTCCAGTGTGTTCCTTTTATTTTTTCTTAAGATGAGCTTTTCTCTGGGCGACAACTGCCACCATAGCATTACCTTGCTGAGTGATGACCATTTGTTCATCTTCAGTAGTTGGTGTGCCCTCAAAACATTTTTTTCTTCTTTGTGCTCTTTGAACATTTTTTCTTTCCAACAGTGGTTGCACTTGCTGAGCATTTTCGCTTTCTTACAGCCACCATTGTCCTTTGAGCATTGTTGTTTTCAGATAGCTTTTGGTTTCATTGAGCATTTTTTTTCTTTCTTGCCACTGCTGTCTTCTTTGAGCAATTTTGCTTTCCGACAACTGTCACTTCCACTGATAATTTATATCAAGCTTTGCTAATGATACATATGTTCCAACTTGATGGGTGAGTGTTACAGATATGATTTGAAAGGACAAAACATATTGAAGATTGATTATCACTACAGATAGACTAGCTTTGTCTTATGTAAAGTCATCTTTCACAATCAACTGGCTGAAATGTTTACGAAGTCTCTCAGGAGGTTTTGTTTTGATGTCATTTATAACAACCTTGTCTCATATGCCTGAACATGAGAGGGAGTGTTAGAGATCTGATTTCATTACATTAAATAGGGAGATATGATATGAATTGATAGGGAAATTTCTTACCAAATATTTCCCATTATTAGATATTGATGTTGTTTCTTATTATTGTATCTCTTTTTCATGATAAATAAGAATACTGATAACATTAGGAATTTAAAGTTTCCTCTAGGTTTCTCTCTCCTCAATGTAGTACTAGAACAATATTTGTGACTTGTGTTACTGATCCTTGTTGTGAATAGGGGATTATTTGGATAAGAATATGGTAATATCTCTCTTAATTAGGGAAAAATATTCTTAGAATTGTTACAAATAGAGGAGTTGAGAATGCAATCAGTTTGATTGTTATTCTTAGAATAAGTCAATCTTAAATAGAATTTATTGGAAAGTTGTTGTGCTTTGTGGTATACCTAGTTTTTAGATATGACCTTTCTCAATCTTTTCCCTTCTCTCTCATTCATTGTATTTGAAATCTTCATTGTTGTTATAAATATGAGATCTTTAGACAGGGAAATCACTTTCTCTAGTTCATTCTCTTTTCTTTTTTATTTATCTCAAGTTGGTATTGCGTTGATCTCGCTCTTCCTATCTCCATCTGACAAAAAAAATCGTTGTCTAGTCACTGTTGTCTACAATGTTATCAAATTTCGGCTATGGCGGCGCCATGGCGGAAATCGGTTGCGGTTTCCCGACCTACCGCCACAACATGACGGAGGCGAAGCGGGTTTCCTGTGGCGGCTCGTGGCGGCCGCTTTTCGCATGGCGGCTGGCGGTGGCGAAACGGTAATGGCGAAAAAAGAGAACTGAAGAAAGAGACAAGCAGTAGCAAAGTGGAAGAGATACTGCAGCTACCGTGTCTGAGAAGAGATGAGTAGTGTGGGAGATGAGATAGGCGGTGGCTGCCACAAATAAACCCTAATTTCATCCTTCTATGCGTTTTACTCCATCAGTTTTACTGAGGTTTAATTTGGGTCAGGCCCACTAACATTATTTGACCTAACCTAAGTCCAAAACCCCTCCTCTCTTTTTCTTTTATATTTTACTGTGGCCCTTTTCTTATTCTTTTACCAGTTACTGCAGTAAAATATTACTAATGCAGTTAAATATCCATTAAAACATCTCTTCTCTTATTCTTTCAACTTTGGCCTTAGTTACTGCAACTAAGAGCCACAACTGCCACCACCAGTTGCTGCTGCCCACCATTGTCAGCCACTGTCGTCTGTCGCCTACCGTCACAATCAGCCACCGCCGCCTGCCTCCGGCTGCCACAGTCAGCCACTGCCGCCTGCCGCCACTGTCAACTCCTTTTTTTTCAAATTTTTTTCTACTTCTCTTCTTTCTCTATAATTATTTTTTCAAAAATTATACTTTCCGCTATAACCCGATATGATTTCCGTTATAACTTTATAACGGATTTTTTGCTTGCCGATATTTTCCGTTATCCGATATTGATAACACTGGTTGTCTATCATTGCAGTTTCGTACAATGTTTGTATTTAGTGCACCTTGAGGAGTGTGATCCACCCTCTGTTGGTATGTATTCAAATTCCAATTGATGTGCCGTCATGTATCTTCTTCGTCTCAGCCTACATTTTTGCCCTCACTTCTTTGTTTTGGTACCATTTGGTGAGACATATAAGGTTGCTTACATTTTCTCTCTCTCGCAACCTTGTTTTCCCCTTTGGTGAGACGTATACCATATTTTAACATGTCTTTAGGAACTATCTCCTCTTTTTTCGGGATTCCTTTTGTAACTTCTAAGAAATTAAATGGAGAAAACTACATGTCTTGGTCAGCTACAATTAAACTTTGGTTCCTTGGCCAAGGTTTTCACAATCCTTTAGAAGATGAAATTAGAGTACCATCAAATCATGTTCAGTGGACGAAAATTGATTTTAAGCTTTGTGCTTTACTTTGGCAATCAGTAAAGCCCAATATTTTGAGCACTCATGTCATTTAAAACTTGTAAGTCCTTTTGGAAGAAGGCCCAAATTATTTTACAAATGATTTGGCAATCAATAAAGCCCAATATTTTGAGCACTCATGTCATTTAAAACTTGTAAGTCCTTTTGGAAGAAGGCCCAAATTATTTTACAAACGATATCCGGTGCCTCTCAGATTTTGCTAATGGAATTGTCTCTCAAGCAATCTAATAATGACTCCTTGTTCCAACTCTTAAGAGTAGGAATGTTCAAGAATCTGCAAAGTTATCTACCATGATATCTGCATGTGGAAAAGGAGGTCGTAGCACTTGAGGAGGACGTGTTGGTAGAGGGCTCAATACACATAGTAGTAAAGGAATGGGCCACACCCAAGGGAATTGTTATTCTTTGCATGGCTTTCATGACAAGACAACCAATTTTTCCAAATCTGAAGTTACTGAACCAAAGTTCTCTAATGAAGAATATCAGGAATATTTGAGGTTGAATCCAAATCATCTAGAACTCCTAGTTTGTCAACAACTTGCATTTCATAATTTGTGGAAAGTTAAAATCCTTGGGTAGCATGCAAAAATGTGGTATGAGATGATTGGTGAAGGTCATGAATCTAGATGCCTATACTACTTTGGTACTAGCTCATCTGTATCCTGTATTGAATCCTCATCTCCTAATCTACTACAAGAACACTTAAGGCAATCCTCATTTGTCAAAATATGGTTCTTGAACTAAGTAGTCTTCAAACTTTAAAATATGAATCATGTTAATTAGGAATACATATTTGGTCTCCTATATGCAACTCTTTTTCTATGATCCATTATGATATTTTGGGGCCAAGTTGTATCTCATCTTTTGGTTTTAGCTATTTTGTTAGTTTCATTGATGATTTTTCTAGATATATTTGGATTTATCGAGTGGAAGAATGTTCTAAACTTTTGTGTATCTTTATGTTTTTCCTTATGGAAAATTAATCAAAATCTTATGAAGTGACAATGACAAAGAACAATTTCCTTTGATTTATCTAAACTCTTAAGCTTAAATGATATTTTGCATCAATCTACTTGTCGTCACACAACGCAGCAAAATGATATAGTTGAAAGAAAAATAGACACTTGGTTGAAACCGTTTGTACTTGGTGCACACATGCCCGTTCATTATTAGGTTGATGCTTTGCTAACTGCTTGTTTTCACATTAACTGAATGCCTTCTTCTTAACAATATAGTTCCCTACTTCATCGTATTTCCAAAGGAACCTCTCTTTCATATTTCTTCACGTCTTTTTGGCTGTATATGTTTTGTCCATGTATGTCTGAGTTTAGTTGAAGTCTCAGCTGGAGCCATTGAATGTATCTGTTTTGGCTGTTCTTAACTTCAAAATGGATATCAATGGTACTTTCCTAAAACCAATAAGTACTATATGTTTGCCAATATCACCTTTTTTCGAATCAACTCCTTTCTTCCCTCCTACATAGGATTTTAATTCTGTCCAACATGTCCTCTACCTATGCTTTTAATTGAGGCTTTCGCTCCTCTTGCTCCTTATTTCTATAATTTGGAAGAGATAATTTCCCTAAGGTAGAACATATTATTTGACTTCAAAACAAAAGAGACAATATGTTATAACAATTTAAACAAAACCTGGACCAAGTTCAAAAAAAAGGATAAAGTGCCCGGCAAACTAGGAATGAATGAAGTAGAATTTATTTATGGTTAATGGGTGTATCTTAAGGTTCAACCTTATTGCTTGAAATCTTTTACTTGAGTGGAATGAGAAATTATTTCCATGTTACTATGCCACATATGAAATCCTCCATAGAATTGATTTGGTGTGCATACAAGCTATAGAGCATACTTACATCAACCATGGATTCCATATATGCCTACTGAAGAAGGCACTGGCAACAGCCTCAGTGATACAACCTCTAACATCAGTACTAACTGAGGAATGGGAAACCCCAACCAGCAGATGTGTTAGCTATTACGAATGGGGGATCAAGTAGCAGCAAAAGTCTCTGTAGAGCATCTTCCTTCTGAGGATTCGTCGGAACAATTTGCAAGTTAATGGGAAATTTTTAAGAACACTTTTTAAAATTAGGAAGTTGTGAGCCAGATCTCGAAATATCTAATGTGTATCATTCTTGTGGGGAGATATTTCCTATCGTTCAATAAAGCTTTAGTTTTCTTGCTCTTCTGTCAATAGTTCTATTACAATAAACGTGTAACACATCAAATTAGGTGACGTACACTGTCTTTGTTTGCTCTGATTGTGCTATCAATTGATTAAATGGCAGAATAATGACTTCTTTTTATCACGCAGGATATCTATTGTTTGGATGCTGATGGTGCTCTTTTTGATGCTGCATTACTTTCTGCTGTTGCTGCTTTATCTCATTGTAAGTAGTTCATCTTCGCTGTAATTTTGTCAGATTATGCATCTGTTAGACCCCTTTTTCATAATAATAGGATGCACATTTGAAAACTGTACACCATGCAATTTAGGAACAAAGAGAATATAGACTTTTCATATACTTAAAGAGAATTTGTTTTTCTGTTGGTGTTCTTAATGTGATGCCTTTCAGCACGTTGTGGTATTACCATATTGAGTTTGTCTATGAATTTCTGCGTTGATAGTGCAAATTCCTGCTGTTGCCATGAATGATGATGGCAAAATAGTACTTGTGTCTGATGAAGATGGACAAAACCAAGCACAGGAGCCAGTCAATAAGGAAAAGAGGAAGCTTACATTAAGAAGCATTCCGTTCTCATTAACATGCATACTTCACAAGAATTACATCTTGGCAGATCCTACTGCAGAAGAAGAATCCATTGTGGAAACACATTTGACAATAGTTTTGGATACATCTGGCCAACTAATATCACTTTACAAGCCTGGTGGGTCGGTTCTTGCCTATACTTCGTCTGTCCAGGTTAGTTTACTCATTTTTTTTACGGAACTAATAAGGTAGTGATGCTTAGCATTCTCATTTCTATTAAAAAAATATGGTAGTTATAGCATTGATATGAATGCATTACTGATCAATTTTGGAAAAATTAAAGTAATTACTTTGAAGTTTCAAGTCAGTCTTTCAAACTTAAATGAATACAAGATGTGCAGGTCCCCTGAGACCTTCATATAATGGCCCATCTAATATAGTGAGGCTTGTTTGTGTCTTATTGAGGTTCATTTTTTCTCTAAAGATCATCTTTCACTGTTTAGTTTTGCTGGGTTTTGTGATTCAATTTTTTCCTCAATATTCGTCCACTCTACAGTTTTAGTCTGAGTTTTATATTTGAAGGGTAAATTATGACAATTGTTTGATAGTGGAAATTTATTTAGTGTACATTAAAATCCCTAAAACAAAATTTAGTATTCTGAACAGCGTGAAATAATACTGCGTTATGTTGTTAATATGAAATTTATATAACGATACTGTGTTTTCAGGACTGTGTAGCATTAACCCGGCAAAGAGTAAAGGAACTAAAAAGCCTCTTAGACAAAGAAAATTCTGCTATGGAGGTTTGAGTAGAATTATGCAATCATCTCTTTTTGTCCTGAATGTTTGCTTAAATTTGTACATTCTGGATACTGCGGCATTTCATTATAAAAACGGTTCTTTTCACGAATGTTATACCCATCTTTAGGACATTTCTTTTTATTCCGGCATATTTGATTTTTCACGTGTTTGATGGATTTTGGGATTTAATTGTTTTAAAAATCCGATCCAAATTGCACAACGTAAACTAAACAAACCCTTCAAAGAAAGTCATTTTCTGTTGTATGGTTTAGTTCTTATATTCTAAACTAAATCAATTTGATTTTCCTATTCAATTCAAATAAGTCCTAAAATAGGTTTATGTTGCTCCAACAGTATCTAATAATTGCAAACAATATTTTTAAATAATTTTCTTTAAGGTCGATTTATATTGTCTATTATAAAGTTAACGAAATTCATTTGTTAAGTTGACATAATTAAAGTGGTGTTAATTAAATTTTTAAGAAAAAATGAGCTAATTTATTCAATCTAAATAGAACAGGTTAAACTGTACTGATTTGAATAATGCGCAGGTGTTTCCTGCTATTTTCTCCCTGCACACTTATAGGCATCATCTCCACATTGTTGTCCTTTCTCTTCCATAGGAGCAGCCGCACCCTATGCATCCCTCTGTTGGTTGTTTTTCAATGGAAGAGCAGAAATACATATCGAAATGTATTGAAAAAATTAACACATTTTGAATACTGTCTTGAAATAAATGTCTAGATTTAAAAATACATGTACAATTTGAAATGAATTTAAAAGTCACTTTACAGATTATGCATTTTGGAACGTCTTTTCAGATTTGGAAATATATTCTATATAATGTATTTTGGAAGATTTTTTATTACTTAATTTGGAAATAAACCTATAAAGTTAAAAACGAAAACTTTTTAAAATAATAAAAGCTAAAACCTCTCTAAGGAGAGCAATAGGAGGACAATTCAAGGTTTTACCAATAGCTAACTAGGTTTGTCAAAATCGGTTAGGTCCGCCGGGTTGATCTGCCAGCGCACTAAGAAAAAGGTGGGTTGGGTTGCAAATCTGAACCTGTCAACCCACTAAACTCATTTCGCTTGACTCACTAGCCTGTCGGGTCAGAAGGTGGGTCAATCCACCCTAACCTGTAACATCTTTTACTTAACCTAATCTAACTTTTCGCTTCAGAAACTTTATTCTTCGTTCATTTAGCAACTACAGTAAACATTCATTCTTCATCTTCATCCACGTAGAGATGAGAGGGTAATCCTACCACCATCACAACTCACTAGCCACCACCACACGAGACACCAAGTCATGAGATCGAGAAAGGGCGAGATCAGGAGAGGAGTCTCCACAACAATAACTCAGGGTGGCATCTAATTGAGATTTTTTATTACCCTCCTTTTTAGGGATTGGAATTTTTGGTTCCCTTGATTTTGATTTTTGCAGATTAGGAGTTTTGTAGATTTTGATTTCTGGTTACCTTAATTTTATAGATCTTATGCCTTTGTTTTTTTTTTTTTTTTGTATGGTG
>Ga0209589_1009666_pt1 | contig 14443 bp, 9 predicted proteins | sample CowpeawhiteBW_FD_187525 | JGI IMG/M metagenome (GOLD analysis project Ga0209589, IMG submission 187525) | Root nodule microbial communities of legume samples collected from California USA - Cow pea white BW (SPAdes) (version 2) | ecosystem: Host-associated > Plants > Roots > Nodule | place: USA... | reverse complement strand
ATTCAAAAAATTAATAAAATAAATAGTTTATTAATGTTGTAATTAATTTGTAATATTTTAATTAGCTTGATTGAATATAATTATTTATATTAACAGAATCAATAAATTAAAAATTTTATTATAATAAGACTAAATATAATTCTTAAGCGATATCAAAAAATTTAATTGAGTGAGCAAATAAAAAATACAAAAATATACATCATTGTTTATATTGTTTATATGTACAATTTCTTTGGTTATACATCCTTTTTAATCTTCCTAACATTCTTACTAATATAAATTACTATAAACTTTCTTCGCTTTTATTATCTTTGTCACGTATTCAATTAATTAAATTAATTTTAAATATTTAATTAATGAAATAAAACTCCAACAAACATATATCATTAAAACATTAATGAGATTACAACTGTACCTACCAATATATTTCTGAATGTTATTCATCATGAAATTTATTGTCAAATAAGAAAATCACGTAAGGGAGAAAGTAATAAGAGTAAAAAAAATAGGAGTTGTAATATCATTCATATCACTTGAATTATACATGGAGGACTCTAAAACTCATATTCTCCGGCCATAACAAATTTTTTATTGCTAATTTGGTTGCTATATAAATAAATGTTAATATATACTAATTTGTAACCACTATTAGGCGGCTATATCAGTCATATATTTCCAACCAACTTTTTCTGTTGCAATTGAGATGATATGATTTATATCATACTCTCACGTAAAATAAAATATATCATCTTTTCAATATCATATCAAAGTACTATTATATTCATAAATTTAAATGGAAATTTTACATCAAATTCTCTAGTAGTTTATTAGGTTTATAATTAGATGGTTGTGGAGAAAATATTTTATGGTCATAAATCATGTATAGCGAACTTTATTGATGTTGCTTTTGTTGTAGTGATAGATTTTCGTAATACAATCCTGCTGATCAAGTTTGTGCAATTGTCCGGTGATCGAATCCTTTAATAGATCATGTAATAAGAAACACATTATGAAAACAAAAGTGAAATTATTTATTTAAATCGATTTAATGTTCATATAGAATGGATGAATTGTTGATTTAACAAATGAACATCATTAAATTTTGTAATTTATTAATTAAAAAAATTATTCTAGAATGTGTTACTATAATTTGTATCAAAATAAAAGAAAAAAAAAACTATGAACTATATTGTTTCTCATATTTCATATGTGACTCTCTTAATATTCAAATTGAATATGTATATATATTATCATTTTAAATTATAAATAATTTCAACTTATGTATTTTTTTTATAAATTGGTAGACATAGAAAGAATGCTAATAAAGACTCTGATCATCAATAATAAAGATATCTCATGCAACATGGAAGACATATCTCTTGTTCTTTGTCAAAAAGTAAAAATATATTATTAAAAACTTTTAATTAATTCATGGAATTATGCTAAATTTATATCTATGAAAACCAATCCTAGTACATAATGATTGAAATTACAAAATATATGAGAATTAATTTAAAACACAAGGAACATTATTAAATTCATACCAATGAAAAATAAAATTATAACTGCATTCAATCAAATATACAAATTATTGAACATTAATATTAAGAGACTTTATCAAGTTCAAAGCTTCTTCAAATCACGTTGACAACAGCTTAGTCCCAGCCAAGTGCAACTGGTTCGAATTGCTCACTGCACATAATCTCACTACACACAAAATAATTCAAGTTAGACTCTCAAGTGAATTGTATTATCACATATAATAGCACCTAAAAACACTAATTGAAAAGGTGATATGCACTTTAAAAATTGGCTCAGACTAATTAAGATAATTAGAGAAAAATTAACAAAATCACAAACTAAAATTTACTTTAGAATTAAGAATTCTTGAGTAAATTTGATTAAATGCAATTATTAATGTTTATGTTCAATAATTAGTATATTTGATTAAATGTAACTATAACTCTTTTCCATTGGCATGAATTTAACAAATTCCTTGTGTTCTAAATTAAATCTCACTTTGTAAGGATATAAATTTAACATTCTTCTATGACTTAATTAAAAGTTTTTAATAATATTGTTTACTTTTTGACAAAGAACAAGGCATATGTCTCTCAACTTTGTTTATGGTTGATCAAAGTCTTTATTATCATTAATGTTATGTCTAAGAATTTAAAAAAAATAATCATACGTTAAAATTATGTTAATAATATATATATATATATATATATATATATAATATAAAAATATATTTAAAATTTTTTAAATTTTTTAAATTGTAGGTAATATATATTAGAAATTAATAAAAATTAAATTTTTTTGTATTTCTTTTATTTAAACATAACATTTAATGTAAATATAAAATAAAATATAAATTTAAATATAATAAAAAATAAAAATATTTAGGTTTAATTTTTCTTTTGGTCCCTGTTTTTATTTAAAAATTGACACTAGAATTAAGTTAATTACACCAACAAAGCAAATTATTCATATTAAGAGTCTCAATTTTAATGAAAAGATCATTGATTTGTTTCGAAGAATTTAACGAAATTTATCATAAAAGATCGAATTACATCAGTTTTTTCAAAAATCGGGATCAAATTGAGACTAAAAAAATTGGAGGACCAACTTAACATTTTTAAACCAAAACATGAATCAAAAGAGTAATTAAACCAAATATTTATTAACATAATTTTTATTTTCCTTTTTATTGTCTTTTTAATTTTTCACATATTGTAATAATTTCTCACTCTCATATGTCTTTTTTTTTTATTTTGAAAGAAAAAAAGTTAGACATAAACTCGTTATATTTCTCATTTATCCTCTTCATTTCCCGTCTCTTGTCTTACTTGATAATGAAAACATTATTTTTTTATTTCATGAGCTTTTTGTATAGTTTTTTATGAATATAGAAAAAAAATAGTGTATTATGTATTAATAATAATGAATATATTTTTCTTTTAATAATTACATGTCTCAATTTTTTATTAGATTATGATCAATTATTTTTTAGTATTATTTACAAAAAAGGTATATTGATAAATAATGAAAGAATAAATTAATCGTTTAAGAGTGATGAAAATGAAATTATTGAATAAAACAATATAGATTCTACCTCTTCACATATTTTGAAGCATTATACTAATGATAAAAAATGTTCAGTTAAAGAAGTCATTTTTTGAAGCATTATACTAATGATTGAATCTAATGATCTCAAAATTATATTATTTTGGCCCCTCCGACGCTTTTGGTCAAGATCCGCCACTGATGAGGATGTATATATCCCCGCGATAATACCCGTCCCCGCCACATCTCCCTTCGTATTTAAATTATTAAAATATTAATTAATTAACTATATATATATATATATATATGTATATATACTTTCTATTTTCATTTCTTCTAATTATTTGGTTTGTCATGAAATCCATTTGCATCTCCAATATATTTTTCATCTTATCATAACCTTTATGTAATTATGTTAAAATGATGCATGTCAATTAAAAAAAATTATGTCTCACATTTGATTATTTCTATTATTTTTTAATATTTTTATTCATTATATATTTTCCTTTAACATGAGAATGTTTAATACTCTCAATTTAATTGTTTAATAGCATAAACCTTTCATTTACTAGTAATAAAAAAATTATTTACTTACTATTATTCATTTTTGTTTCATTTGAAGAACTCTTTTGTTTCGCTAAAACAATTTTCGTTATTTCTCAACCATTGAGTATATATGTTAATATTTGAAAACATTTCTTAAATTTCTAAGGTATTTTTCATCTTATCATATCCTTAATTATACATTTGTTTTTCTTTATGCGATTTCTTTCAATAGTCTCTCAAATTGTTTTTAAGACACACATTTGTTAATTTTTTTATATTTTTATTTGCTGTTTATTTTCATCATGTAGAATACTATTTCGATATATTTTATCTAATTATTTTTTATTTTCTAACTTATTATCAATCATACTGTAATTTTTTCACTATAAATAAAGAACTTTTATTTACTACAATAAAAATTTAATGTAATTGCCATGAATATTTTTTTATCACCATCCAACATATATTGGAGTTCAAAAGATACAGGATCTATGTCAAAAATTTATTATTATGTTTATTATTTGTTCTTTGCATCATTTTGATCAAGTGACGTATTATAACTTTTATTAGTGTATACAAAAGAGATTTATTAGAATTTAAAAAATTGAAGTAAACAAACATTTAAAATGTATTTTAATTTGAATATTCGTTTCCTTTTATATTTTTTTAAAATATTTTTAAATTTTATCAACTAGGTTTCATTAATGTTTGTAAATTTAGTAAATATTTTAGTTCTCATCAAATTTTATTTGGTATTATAATCTAAAATGTAAACAATTATAATTTATTTTAAAGTATTTGATATCGAACAAACAATCATTCTCCTAATATTGAATATTTGATAATATTATGTTTCATTTACATAATTTTTTATTGTTTTATAAAAATTAATTAAAATTAATATTGAAATATAAGAAAACGGGTACGAGTATGGGTACAAGATTATATACGTTACCTGGTGGAGATGGAGATGAGAGAAAAGTTCAATACCCGTTGGATTTGGGTATGTGGATGTTGATGAATTTTTTCTACGAATATAAATATGGAATAGCGAAACCCATCCTCACTTCGTCCCGTTGCCATCCCTACCTCCCACCTTTATATATTGGAAACAACTAGAAATATTTTTCTTCCTAAATATAATTAACATAAAATTATTTTCAAATGCATTGTTTTTTCATACCATTAATTTATAAGGAGACATCCACTCGTCTCCGATGAAGGTTATGTCATTATATATTGGTTAAAATAACTTATTGAATTATTAGTTATGTCATTAAATATAATCCCTACTTAAACTATTTTATTCGATGAGTATCTCTTAAATAAAGTTTAAATTTATAATATTATTAATTAAAATGAACCCATTAAACTATTTTTATTAATCTTAATGATTTAAAATTATTGTTATTTGTAGTACACGAGCAAGACTTAATGAGTGGATTCCATTATTTTTTATCAAACGTAAATGAGATTAAAATATAGTAATGAATTAGGTGTTTATTCATCTAAAACCATTAGAAAAGACGAAATAAAAGAGAACACGAGCGATGATGATTAAGTCAACTTTTCTGATATGTGTTAAACGTGAGACATTTAAAAAAAGAGTGTATACTTTGTATATGTATTGACAATCACAGATTGTCGTAGGTATTGGTCTCTAAGGATGTTACAAATGGATGTACACCACACAAAACACGCTTGTCTGTTTTTCCATCACGTCCTTATTTCTGCATGCATACATGAAGCCACCCTCTTTTCATTCCTTCTCAACCCTGAGACAGAGAGAAACATCCAACAATAACACTCCTCTGGATCCTCCGGAGGGAATACTTTTTCTTCCACCTGTTCCTCCCACAACGAGACCTAGGGATTCACCTAGGCTCGTAATTCAAGTCAGTATTTTTCTTTCTGTTTTTCCCTTCTGCAGATCAAATATATATATTGTGCACTTTTATTTATGAAATGAATCTCATCATGGTTGCATGATTCATAGATAACATTGTTTTTTGTAAACATATGTGATCAAAGATTCAAGTTTTGTGGAAAAGCATTGGTTGGAAGTCCATCACAATCCATTATTTAGATATCATTACCACACCAAATGTCTTGATTCACAATTTTCTGCAATATTAAGGATTGTGATGAATCCACAATCCTTACCAACCCATCATTTAAATTAAAAAGTGTTTGCAAAGAATTTAAGAGAAGATTGTGATATATGGTGTTCAATGTCAGGAATAACAATGATGTCTATCGATTTAACCTCAGTTTGATTTTATATATATATGTTCTAACACTGAATTCAATTATTTAAATCATGGTTTATGTGGCTGGTGTAGGCATTAATTGAAATCTTTAACTGGGTTTTTTTATGCATCTAAGTTGTTTGATACGGATGCTCAACCAACAAAATTATGGAAGTCCTTTATTTCGTAGTGCTTAAGAAAAAATGAATCTCCAAACTTTCATATATTTTCATCTCAAGATATTATAAGTTTTGGAAGTTTGTGATTTGATGATCTAATTTTTTTTGCATCAGAAATGGTACCTTTTGGAGGAGTCATTAGTGATATCAAAGGAAGGGCTGCTTGCTACAAACATGATTGGACCAGTGCATTATTTTCTGGGATTAAGTAATTCTTGTTTATTAAGTACCCTTTAGTTTCATATTGATGAGACTTTTTTCCCCCTTTTTACTTTTCACTTTTATCTGTGCTTAATTTTGATTTGTGATTCTCTGAGTAATATGTTAGGATACTGGCTCCAACTTTCTACATATTCTTCGCTTCAGCTCTTCCTGTTATTGCTTTTGGAGAGCAACTTAACAGGGATACAGGTAAAACATTTCTTCAACAATATGTAGTTACTTTCAGTGGTCAATGCTATGCTTTTTGTTCCATAACCAAGCATCCATATCATGTTTTTATAGGTGAGTTGATCCATACCCAACAAAAACACATTTTAAAGCTAGTTCTTCAAGGTTTGTACGTTGATGTGGGTGTAAGTGAACATATATAACACATCCAAAAATATGAGGCGGTAAATATGTTGAGTTGATCCATACCCAACAAAAACACATTTTAAAGCTAGTTCTTCAAGTTTTGTACGTTGATGTGGGTGTAAGTGAACATATATAACACATCCAAAAATATGAGGCGGTAAAGAGACCATGGAAGGAAGGATACAATGATCAGACAACACATCTAAAGGCCTTCGAAAGTTAAGCACATTAGAAGGTGTTCGATTAATCAAATAAACTGCAGATGTCACAGCCTCACCCCATAAATGAGATGGGACATTACCATCTATCAAAAATGATCTTGTCACCTCTAATATATGTATAATTTTTCTCTCAGCCACCCCATTTTGTTGTGGTGAATAAGGACATGTAGTTTGATGTAAGATGCCTTTGGAGTTCATGAACTCGATTAACTCAGTCTTAAGATATTCTCCTTCATTGTCTGATTGAATAACCTTAATATGTGTGTTAAATTGAGTAACTATCATATGATGAAAGGAACGAAACACATTACATACATCATTTTTATGTTTAAGCAAATACACCTAAGTTACTCGAGTACAATCATCAACAACTGATAAACCATTTTTTTCATTATGTGTAGATTGTGGGGCAGAGCCCCAAACACTTGGGTGAATTAATGAAAAAGAAAAATCTGTTTTTTTATTGCTTAAAGGAATCACAACACGATGACTTTATGTCATTACACAAGTTTCACAAATAAAATCAGAAATATTACATTTATGAAATAGTGATGGAAATAAATTTTTTAGATAACCAAAAGAGGGATGCCCCAATCTTCTATGCCATAACCAAATTTTCTTTCTTTTTCTTATCTTGTATGTGTTCATTCGCAAGACAAGCCAACGTTCTTGTATGGGTTTGTTGTGAGACATTTTCAAGATAATACAGTCCTTCTCTCTCTTTACCGCTATCAATCTTCTCCTTGGAATAGAGGTTTTGGAATAACAATGGGTTGGGTAAAATAAGGCAACACAAGAATGTGATTTGGTTAACTTGTTGTCAGAGAGAAAATTACAGTTCAATGTAGGAACAAATAAAACATTAGAAGTTGATAAGGAGGGTGAGAGGGATATAGTACCTAAACCTTCAATAGGAGATGAGACCTCATTGGCATTAATAATAGCTAAAATAATGCAACACAAGAATGTGATTTGGTTAACTTGCTGGTAGAGAGAAAATTACAGTTCAATATAGGAAAAAATTAAACATTAGAAGTTGATAAGGAGGGTGAGAGGGATATAGTACCTACACCTTCAATAGGAGACGAGACCTCATTGGCATTAATAATAGCAGTTTTAGAACAATTAGGGAAAAAATTAATAAATTTATGTGGATCACAAGTCATATGATCGGTAGCACATGAATCAATTATCCAATCACTACCCTTAATAACAATAGAAAGATCAAGAGCAGAGTTAGATATACCTGACTTGGTCACAAATCCGGCAGCAGTAGAACTATGACTCTTGGGAGTAGCTTTTACCTTGGTATTAGGAGTAGTTTTGCCTTTTGGATGTTAATCCGGATAGCCATGGAGTTTAAAACATGTTTCCATGACATGGTTATCCCCATTGCAATGCGTACACTTGCGTATTCCTTTCTTAGGAAACTTCTTAACAACAAAGGTAGTCCTCATAGTAGACTCACTATCAAGCATAGCCTCTTGGCGGTTTGCCTCGGCACAAACAATTGCATAAACTTATTGAACATTTGGAAGGGGAGTAGTAGCAAGGATACGATCATGAACTGCATCCAAATGTGTATCTAGGCCAGCCAAAAAGACATAAACTCGTTCATAATTAATCATGTTGTTATACTTTTCAACATCTTTAGGACATTCCATGGTACAATTCGTGATAGTATCATACTCCAGCCATAATCTTTGCAATTTACCAAAATATGTAATAACAGATCCTCCATTTTGCTGAATAGATATTACCTCATGATATAATTGATATGATCAGGACGCATCCTAGTTGACTGAGTATGTTTGTTGCACAGTGTCCCAAATATCTTTTGCCCTGACTAAGCGAATAAAGAGGGATTTGATTTCTTTCGTCATGGAGTCCAAAAGTCAAGACTTGACTAGACAATTTTCATCTTCCCATACTTCATATTCATCAGATTTCCTATTTTCTAGTTCAACCTTTGTTCCAGAGATGAAACCCCAACATTTTCTGCCTCTGATCTTGTTCTGTGCGTTCAATGACCACTCAACATAGTTGGTGCCGTCAAGCCGTTCAGGGGTGAGCGCTTCGTGCATATAGGTAGCAGCGGAAGTCCTAAAATCATGTTTCTTCGAATGATCTTTACCGGAAGGAGTCATCAGAAATATTCAAATAAATAAGTACCGGTTCCTATATTGTAAAGGATTTTGGTGTTTGGCTATTGATACCATATAAAAATGATGTAAAGAATAATTCTGATGTATTATTTTAAAGAACGAGGTACCATATATATATATATATATATATATATATATATATATATATAAAAGAGTGCTATAATTCCCCATCTATTAAAAGAATGAGTGCACATATTTTCTCACAAAGGTAATAATGCTTAAATTATAGTTAATACAATATTTAATATTTGCTAATAGAATATTTTACATATCTTAACAATATATTAAATTTTGATGTGTTGCATGTTGATAACATTATTTATATAACATTTTCGTACAATTAAAAAAAATGTCTTTATCGAAACATGATTACTTTCAGCTATTTGATGATGAATCGTCTAACACTTATGTTGATAATTAATGAGACAATGACTATTGGAACAATTTAATGGAACTTTTTCTTAAACTTTAAAGATCAATAACACATATGGACATATCGTATCAAAATCAAATTTTTTTAAACATGAATTGCTAAATAGAAATAATGTCCATAGCTTTCTTAAGTTGTTATTAAGCATTGAATAACTTTCCATATTAATAATATCTATCTTTTTCTTTCTCCCCCCTCTCTCTCTATATATATATATATAGAGCCAACGTTTCGGGAGTGTCCTTCACCGCCTATGCACAAAATGGGAGGGTTTCAACGTTTTGGAAAAAAAAAGGGAGAACCACGTAAATGGAGGTACACAAAAAATGGAATCAAAGAAAAAACAAACCTTTGAAATTGCTTGATAATGTCATCACCTATGCGCACCACGAAAACCATAAAAAATTAACCCTTTAACGCAGTCGAAGCCACAGGAGAAGAAGATCTGAAATATAAATTTTAGCGTTTACGTCTGATGCCCTATTGTCAGACGTAAATTTATGTGTGACTTTACCCAGTCAGATGTAAATTTATGTCTGACCATAGGGCGTCAAACATAAATTTACGTGTAACCTTATGCAATCAGATGTAAACTGCGATATTTACGTCTAACTCTAGGACGCCAGACATAAAAATTTGATCACTTGTTTACAAGTTTGCCACCGGTCATTTTTAATATCTGATTCTTCTACATTAAACATATGTTTATTTTGTGTTAGTGCATCTATCATGATAAGTGACATAATAATGTTTTTGTAATAACTGCAAAACACAATGTGACAATTGTAATTTGTCTGTCATAATAAATGACATTGTGACACTTTTATAATAACTTACACATTTATTATGTCAATTATGACTACAAATGTTATAGTAAGATTTTAAGTGATAGTGATATGTCATGTATATTTTTAACTATCATAATTGAGTTAAATTTTATTTTTAAATAAAATGGTCTAATATATATATATATATATATATATATATATATATATATATATATATTTATTTATTTATTTATTTCTATTTTGTTGAAGTCGCATGGTCAGCACGACTTCAACACTTTATTTTCATAATTTTATATTTAACCTTTCAAAATTTTAAGTAATTTATATTAATAAAATAATTCAAAAAATTAATAAAATAAATAGTTTATTAATGTTGTAATTAATTTGTAATATTTTAATTAGCTTGATTGAATATAATTATTTATATTAACAGAATCAATAAATTAAAAATTTTATTATAATAAGACTAAATATAATTCTTAAGCGATATCAAAAAATTTAATTGAGTGAGCAAATAAAAAATACAAAAATATACATCATTGTTTATATTGTTTATATGTACAATTTCTTTGGTTATACATCCTTTTTAATCTTCCTAACATTCTTACTAATATAAATTACTATAAACTTTCTTCGCTTTTATTATCTTTGTCACGTATTCAATTAATTAAATTAATTTTAAATATTTAATTAATGAAATAAAACTCCAACAAACATATATCATTAAAACATTAATGAGATTACAACTGTACCTACCAATATATTTCTGAATGTTATTCATCATGAAATTTATTGTCAAATAAGAAAATCACGTAAGGGAGAAAGTAATAAGAGTAAAAAAAATAGGAGTTGTAATATCATTCATATCACTTGAATTATACATGGAGGACTCTAAAACTCATATTCTCCGGCCATAACAAATTTTTTATTGCTAATTTGGTTGCTATATAAATAAATGTTAATATATACTAATTTGTAACCACTATTAGGCGGCTATATCAGTCATATATTTCCAACCAACTTTTTCTGTTGCAATTGAGATGATATGATTTATATCATACTCTCACGTAAAATAAAATATATCATCTTTTCAATATCATATCAAAGTACTATTATATTCATAAATTTAAATGGAAATTTTACATCAAATTCTCTAGTAGTTTATTAGGTTTATAATTAGATGGTTGTGGAGAAAATATTTTATGGTCATAAATCATGTATAGCGAACTTTATTGATGTTGCTTTTGTTGTAGTGATAGATTTTCATAATACAATCCTGATGATCAAGTTTGTACACCAACAAAGCAAATTATTCATATTAAGAGTCTCAATTTTAATGAAAAGATCATTGATTTGTTTCAAAGAATTTAACGAAATTTATCATAAAAGATCGAATTACATTAGTTTTTTCAAAAATCGGGATCAAATTGAGACTAAAAAAATTGGAGGACCAACTTAACATTTTTAAACCAAAACATGAATCAAAAGAATAATTAAACCAAATATTTATTAACATAATTTTTATTTTCCTTTTTATTGTCTTTTTAATTTTTCACAGATTGTAATAATCTCTCACTCTCATATGTCTTCTTTTTGTTTTTAAAGAAAAAAAGTTAGACATAAACTCGTTATATTTCTCATTTATCCTCTTCCTTTCCCGTCTCTTGTCTTACTTGATAATGAAAATATTATTTTTTTATTTCATGAGCTTTTTGTATAGTTTTTTTATGAATATAGAAAAAAATAGTGTATTATGTATTAATAATAATGAATATATTTTTCTTTTAATAATTACATGTCTCAATTTTTTATTAGATTATGATCAATTATTTTTTAGTATTATTTACTAAAAAGGTATATTGATAAATAATGAAAGAATAAATTAATCGTTTAAGAGGGATGAAAATGAAATTATTGATTAAAATAAGATAGGTTCTACCTCTTCACATATTTTGAAGCATTATACTAATGATAAAAATTGTTCAATTAAAGAAGTCATTTTTTGAAGCACTATACTAATGATTGAATCTAATGATCTCAAAAATATATTATTTTGGCCCTTCCGACGTTTTTGGTCAAGATCCGCCACTGAATTTGAAGAAGGACAATATTGTTTCATTTTTACAAAAATTGGGACTAAATTGAAACTAAAAACAAATATAGGGACCAAATTGAGTCACTTTGGCACGTGGCAAAACTATGAAGTGACACGTGTCAAAAATAAAAAAAAAATTCAAAAAAACCAGAAATTGACACGTGATGTTGACTTTAACACCATCTAGTCAAAGTTAACGGTAAGGACCAAATTGAGTCATTTTTAAGAAAATGAGGACCAAATTGAGACAACGAAAAACGTGAGGACCAAAATGAAATTTCATGATAAATAGAGGGACCAAAAGAATTTAACCTTATTATTATTATTATTATTATTATTATTATTATAAAATAACCCATTTTTCATAACAAAAAAATTATCTTGTTCTAACTCCTTTTCGAGTTAAATTTCATACTTTAAAAAATTTATATTTATTTTTGTAAAATAACTCATTTTTCATAACAAAAAAAATATCTTTTCTTCTGACATAAAATCTTGTAAATAATAAATTTAATATTAAAAATCTTTGTTAATCATCCGTAACTATAATATCATCATACAAGATTTTTTTGTTGCACAATCATTAAAAACAGAAACAGTAATTTCTTTTTTTAAACTTTTATAATTGACCTCTCTTTTGAAGTAATTTATAAGGTGTTGTACCTTTGTTTAGCTAGAAACTTTTCCAGAAATGGAGTCACTGTTCTTGTCAGATTTCTCCGTTCTTATCCATAATGCGATCTGCTACTGCCCTCAATTGTCTCCTCCTCTATCCCCACCACATCTCACTCAACACATTTTCCTAATTTTTCATTAGGATATCACTAATTCTGATTTTATTAATTTTTATTTTTATTATGTATATATTTATATCTTAATGTATTTTAACTATTACTTAAATCAACAATGGTATACTACCATACTTAAATTATTCACATTCCTTAAACTAATCAATTCCATTTAAAAGTCACAATTTCCTTTACCCTGAACAATCTAAACTATATAGATTGATTAAAATTTACTTGTTTTTAGGCTAAAATACAAGAGATATAAAGGCTTAAACTATATGGAGGAATATTAGACCCGTATACTAACCTATAACATCTTTGGAATATTTCAACTTCTAAGTTTTATCATAAAATTAAATATAAATAAATGTAAAACATTATACATATTAGAAATAGAATTAATTATAAATTTACAATACATAATGTAACGTATCAATGTTGTAAGATAAAATTAAATTTAAAATTTATTTCTACATATAATATCTAAGACATGAATTAAATTTTATTCTAACAAAATTTATTTATTTGTTGAATTTATTGTTCTATATATTATAAGAGTGTTTATTAATATTTAGACTCATATTTTAACATGAAAATTAATTAAACATAAGATCATAAATATATAAATGAGTATAAATCTCAAAGTCAAATTTAAATTATTATAATTTCTTAACATATATTTTAATAAATTTTAATAATAATATATGCAGATTAAGTTAAAATAATTTGAAAATATCGAATACTATCCCTGCCCCCACATTGTCCTACAAGAAATCAAGTTTGCATTGTTACTTTCATCACCTACTGAAGAAAAAAAAAAATTACTTTGCCATGAGACACGAGGGTCCTACTAAAACATTCAAAAGTTATCCACTCTGCAATTTGTTCTTTTAAAATATGTAACAACAAAATTTTTAAAAGATTCCACCACCACCATTTATTAATTACTTTTAAAATTAAAGAGAAATAATAAAAAGTTTTTTTAGCGTAATTAGTTTTACTACACATGCGTATAAATGAAAAGTCAAAATAACAATTAACATATACAATATCACATGTCATATACTTGAGACATGTTTGTATTGATGAATTGGAATGCAGAAACTGCGTTGAAACATAATGAATAATGAAAGATCAATTATAATTTGTTTTATTTTTCAGACAACGAAGGATATATTTAAGATCGAGATATTTCTTATAGTCTTAAGTTAAAGACTAATTTTTCTTTAATAATCAAGATATTTGTTGGATGATGTGATGTACAACTATTTGACTAACAGTAACTTGTCTTACAAAAGAGTTTTTTTTTTTTTTTTTTTTTTTTTTTTTTTAAAAAAAAA
>Ga0209589_1009665_pt1 | contig 14444 bp, 6 predicted proteins | sample CowpeawhiteBW_FD_187525 | JGI IMG/M metagenome (GOLD analysis project Ga0209589, IMG submission 187525) | Root nodule microbial communities of legume samples collected from California USA - Cow pea white BW (SPAdes) (version 2) | ecosystem: Host-associated > Plants > Roots > Nodule | place: USA... | reverse complement strand
TATATATATATATATTTATATTTATCTTTTACATTTTTTTAATTAAAAGTATGTAGATTTTATATGTGGTGAGTAAGGTATTGCAAAATAAAACAAGTGTTAAAGGTGGTGAGTTTAATTGCTTCACCATCAGTTGCCGCGAATCATGGGGTATCCAAACTACTCAAACAATTCCATCTTTCAACGATTCACGCACGAAATTTTATCTTCTCCTTCTAACAATGCATAGGAGAGAGAGAGAGAGCTTCAGCCGCAAGCTGTGGCACCTTATCCACAATTACAGATCTATTATTCAACTTTAGAAGCTTCATGAGAATCGGTTTTTGAACTTCGCGCTCCTTCTCCGCAAGTTAAGGAATGGTGGTTCCTCCGTGGGTCTATAAATAAAATGCTCACTTTCCTTCGGAAACTCACTTCACTATTTCACTCTTCTTCTCTGGAGCTCTCTTTTCTCTTCTTTTTCTTTTAGTTTGAGTTTATTTATTACTCTCCAAGAGTTTCTGGGACTTATAAGCTCACGGGATGGACAACAACAACTCTACACCAGAGAAGTCAAAAAATGCACCAGTGTGTTGCTACAAGGGTTGGAGCATTATCTGCTAAAGCATATGTGATAGAAGACAAGGAAACTCTCAAAAAGTATGAGAAAAAGATGTGATCATAAGAGTAAAGTTATTTTAAAAAATTTATGTTCCAAGGGATCTAATTCCACTTTTAAGTAAAATTCAGTTAGGAAGAACAATCCTCTCGTGACATAGTTGAAGAAGAAGATATAATTATTGTTGTCACTTTCCAAATAAATCTTGTGACAAATGTGAACACAAGAGTGATAGACTCTAGTGCTACCAAGCACATTGATGTGAATGGATGTGGTCTTCTTTAAAGGTTTGTTTTCCAAAATAATAAAAAGAGAAAAATTAAAAGAAACAACAAATTTTGTTTTTTTAGGCCTGACAATGATGACTCCTTACTCTTAACATAATGGAGAATCAAAGTCACATAGGTTATGAAAAAACTTTTTGAAAACAATTTGTTTGAAGTTGATATCATTTTTATAATTGAAAATTTGATATTTGTTTATTAATTTTATAGAAAAGCGAAGGTATTAAATAATAAGATGACGCGAGCAGACACTTGTACCTTTTAAAAGTTAAAAGTGTACTTAAATTATTTATTTATTATTATTTTAAAAAAAAAAACTTTCAAAATAAGATAGGATAAAAAAAAAGTAACTATTATATATCCATAATTTATAAAAACATTATGAAAAAATAAAATAAAAGATTAAGAAATAACATTTTGCATTAAACTCATTATTTTATTATTTGTAAAATGTTAAATAAAAAGTTAAAAATAATACCTAATATATAAAAAAAACATGGCATGTGATCGGTCCTTATGATTTCATGTGCAAAACAAATATATATTATAACTTATAACCACATCATGGGCCAACCAAAATGCATTAAAAAACGAGACTCGTGCAAACATTGAATGTTTAAAACATGATATCTTTCACTTATTCATGCAACAAAATTATAAAAACTAATGCTTTGCACAAAATGCAACAAAATTCGTAGCCAATGCAATTAACAAGCATTAATTATAAAAACTAATGAATCTCAAAATGCATGACAATAATGTTTTTTCTACACCAAGAAGAAATGGTGAAAACATCAAATTCAACCAAGATCATAACCAATTCTCAACAAACACTACTAAAAAAGAGCATTTTAGCGACCACCTTTTCAGTTGCTAATCATTTAGCGACCGAAATTATGTAGTTGCGAAAATCTTGGTGGCAAACTCATTAGTGACCGAATTAAGTGTTGGTCACTAAACAGCTACCGAAACTTTGGTCGCTAATCTATCGCTAAAATGATTGGTCACTTTCTGTTATAGAGACCAATTTAGCCACTAAAATTTTAGTGGTTGATTCGGTCGCTAAAGTGACAAAAATTATTAACTTTAAAAAGTTTCCGATCGCTAATTTGGTCATAAATGTGAAAATATAGTGACCTTTATTTTTCAATCGCTAATTATTTAGCAACCAATATATTTTGGTGGCAAAAAAGGAAACATTTGGCAACCAATATATTTTGGTGGCAACTAATTATATACAATATTTTTACCTACTTGTGAACAATATTCTAACCTACTTACAAATACTACAAATTTAATAATGCTAAATAACTATTAACTCAAATATGTAATGTAATAAAGAGAAGTATAAAAAATAAAAGTACACATTACATGATCCAACATAAAAGAAATTGAAAATAGTTCTAAATAAACATGCAAGTTTAGAAGTCATCATATTACACTGAATGATCTTGTGATCTACTATTATTATATTGGTCTACACGTCATTTTTACTATCATCACTACATTACACGACTTAAACAACAAGGTCAACAACTTTTGCAGTTCCACATCTTATTGACAACAACTAGATCTTGTTATTTTCCTTTGAATTCTTAAGACTCATGTTAGGATTCTTCTCCCTTTGTTGCTTTATCACTCTTTTCCCAGTAGAGTACAACCAGCAAACAATTATCTTTTTTCATCAAAAGCAAATAATTGAGTTACCTTCATCAGGATTTGCATATTGGGACCACACTACTAAGTAATTGAAACATATAATTTAGAGTGTTTTATTTTATTTGAAAAAAAAACAACAATTTAACACAACAAGAATTCATTTTTGTGAATCTGAACGGGAGATTGGATTTGCACGCCTATTTGAGCAGACGAATAATTACGTTTGAACACCAAGAAGCACGTGGGGATGGCCATCGAAGGTGGGTGGATTTTTTATATACAAGGGTTAAAAGAAATTGTGTTCTTAGGGTAAGAGAGAAGTCTCCAAAATCATTCTTTATTCTTTTGTTTGATGGGTTTATATACACCAAATTATAAATCTAATGTAATATCATAATAAAGTCCGTCTTGATTACAACGAATCTTAAAAGACAAGAATTGGTCTTGATATTATCACATTATAAGAATCCAATCATAGCACAAAATCAAACGTGATTAGGAAAAAATTATTCTAATTAGTAGAAGAGATATTGATTAGAATCATATTACTACTTTCTTTATCTGAAAAAAAGGTGTCGTAAAATCATACCACAAAATCAAATATCCTCGGGAAAAATGATTCTAAATATTAGAATAGATTCTGCTTCTAATTATTAGAATTTCATCATTAACTTCTTAATTTGGAGCAGAAATGACAAAGCATAGAGTGGGGGTGAGAATATAAAATATTGGACTACCGTTAGTTGCAAGAAAAAGTGGTGTGGATGAATGAAGTATATTGGGCTAAAAAGTAAAAATAAGGCGTCAAAAGAAACACACAAATGATTAAAACCAAACTTTTTTTTATTTACTTATTATCATCATCATTATATTATTATTTAGAAAAAGAAAAAAATTCCAAAGAAAATCTTACTTATTTTTATTTTTTTATTTATTTTTTTAAAAAATTATTATTATTTATTCTATTATCTTTATTAAGTCGGACGAAATTGGGTGTTGACACCGTGATCAAGGTCTTTTATATTTAATTTTTCTGAAATTATTAATGAATCGTATTCTTCGACTTATATTGTTGATTTATATAATATATGATATGCTAGATTAAGACATGTGAATTCCTTATTTGTTATGAAATTACAACAACTAAGATTAATTAATATACATGATAAAAAAAGTATCAAACGTGATATATGTGTGAAATCTAAAATAACAAAGAAACCTTTTCATTCTGTAGAACATCAAATCGGACATTTAGTATTAATTAATATTGATCTAGCGAACTTGAAACAAACCATGTCTAAAGGTGGTAAAAATTATTTTGTAACATTTATAGATGATTATTTCATATATACCAAAGTGTAATTAATCAAACATAAAGATAAAGCCTTTGATTTGTTTTTAACTTACAAAGCGGAAGTAGAAAATCAATTGAATAATAAATTTAAGAGGAATAACTTAAATAGAGGCAGTGAATATGTATTATTTAATGATTATTGTGTTAAAAAAGCATTGTCCATGAAGTAACCTCATCATGTTCACCTGAGTCCAATGGAGTAACCGAGAGAAAGAATATAACTCTTAAAAAAAATATAAGTGTCATGCTAATTAGTTTGAATGCACTTGATAACCTCTCGGTAGGAGTTCTTACTCCATGCTTTTTACAAAATAGGATACCTCATAAGAAAACTGGTAAAAATCTCTATGAGTTATATGAGTTATGGAGAGATTATCAATCTAATCTTAAATAGCTAAGAGTGTGAGAGTGCCTAGCTAAGGTAATATTACCCGATTCCAAGAAAAGGAAGATAAACTCTAAAACTTCTTACTATATGTTCTTAGGCTATGTGGAACATAGTGTTGCCTATAGGTTTCTTACTCTTAAAGATGATGTAATTGAACATAATATTATAGTGGAAACAAAAAATGTTAAGTTCTTTGAACATATATTTCCTTTAAAGGTTAGTGAGACCTGAACAACCTATAAATACTAATAGTGATGCCATGTGCAAGGATTTGAGAAGAAGTAAAAGACAGAGAAAGGAAACTTCCTTTTAGAGGTGACTTTTATACTTACATAGTTGAAAATGGTCCAAAAAGTTTTTAAGAAGCTACTAATGCTCCTGATTCAAAATAGTGGGATAAAGCCATTAGGAATGAAATTAAATCAATCAATAAAAATAATACTTGGACCTTAGTAGATTTAGCTAAAGGAGCAAAACTCATTGGTTGCAAGTGGATCTTTAAGAAAAAGTATCATCGTGATGGGTCCATAGAGAAGTATGAGGCAAGATTAGTAGCACAAGGTTTACTCAAAATCCCAACATAAGTTACTTTGATACTTTTGTCATTGTGACTAGAATTTCCTATATTCGAGTATTGTTAGCTTTAGCAGTTATCCATAAGCTAGTGATATAACAAAAGGATGTTAAGACTTTCTTTCTGAATGGTGAATTAGAGGAGGAAATTTATATGATTGAATAAGGTGTGTTGTACTTGGTCAAGAGAATAAAGTCTACAAACTTTTAAAATCTTTGTATAGGTTTCACCATCCATTATTTATCTTATCCCATTAAAATATTTTCTTGAATCTTATCAAAGAAGCCTCATTTTTTGAACTTCTTACTACTTTTGTTTATCTTTGTTTCTTAATCCTAAATCACTTGATGTTCTAAGTACTTTTGAATCTTTAATCTTTCTCTAGTTTTCATGTTACAGGATCACCTCTTATTTTATCTAATTGACCAATGGTCTACCTCTCTCAGGCTTTATTATCGGGACCATTAGAAGTAAGGTTTGATCAACGTATATACACTTTTCAATGCTACACAAAGACTTTTAAAAAAGGAAAGAAGTCCAAAGCCTTAAAACCTTAATATTTTTGGATTAAGACTTCAAAGTAAACTTTTAGTAGATATGAACTAAATTAAAAAAAAAAAAAGACTTAGCTCTTCCAACTTTTGTTCTAAATGTTTTATATTACTTTTACACCATACTATGTTCCAAATACAAGTTCTTAGATTTTTAATAGCAATTTTTCTAAGATATATATTTTTCTATTCTTCTTTTAAGTTTTTTTATTTGTTTGGTGATTTCTATTTTTGGGTTCAGAGTACTACTAGGACTCATGCTTGGAGTTTTTAATGGACAAAACTATCAATTGAAATTTAGAAGGTATTCGAGGATCATTTACTCTTACAAAGTCATTCATTATTTTTATTTATTATCTATTATCCAAGTTTTGACCATATATATATATATATATATATAAATTAGTGTACTTATATAAATTTTTTAATTTTATTATTATCTTTTAATCGATTGTAGTGATCATTCATAAAGGTCAAAATTTGTTATATGTACGTCTAATATATAAGAATTACACAAATATTTTAATTATAAAATAAACTAAAAGAAATAGTATATTTAAGTTCATAATGAAATAGCTAGTAAATGTCATCCATATATATATCAAACTTTTCTTACATATTGAACTTACTTTTTTGTTGTTATGTCATGATTCTACTATTATGGTATTTATTATGAAAGTATACATTTTGAAAATAGGAATAACAATTATAGACAGACACTACAAGAAAAGAGGAGATTAAAGTCAACTAAAATGGAACGCTATATGCAAAACATCGATATTATGGTGTCCTCCGAGTGTTGCACATTCATCCGACGCAAAATACATGAAAGTTAAGAAAAGACAGAGTCGGCATGAAAGAGACATTAGTAGCATTAACTAAGTCGTTGTATTGGCCGAATCTATTATAAAAAAAAGTAAAACAATGCTTAACTTAGAGTCAGCTAAACCCTCCCAAGAGTCGTTACTATGCAAAATGAATAATGTTGTTAAGTTGAATAAACCTGTGTTAAGATCTACTCTAATAGAAATTTGAAAAAAAAAATTGTTGCATCAACCAAGCCGATGTTAAGGATGACACTAATTGAATAGAATATAGAAAATGTGTTGTTTTTTTATGAATATGTAGCACATTTGACACTTGATTAGCGGTATACACATTCATGAATAAATTCAATCATAATTATTTCCAAATTCAATCAAAATTAATCCCAACTTCAATGACAGTTCAAAATCGAACATCAAATTATAATTCGTAACATTGAAGTTGCAAACATTATAATAATAGAGGGATCAAATAACATTTATCAACATTACAATTTAGTTCCAATGTTAAGTACAATGTTCACTATGAAAGTACTAAAGTTCCAAACTAAAGTACATATAATTGGGTCCAAAGTCAAAGGCACATAGTGGTAGAAGAAGCCCTTAATTAGAAGTGTGTCAGAACCTGTAAAATCATAATTTAAGATATATAATAAATATGTGAAGCTTTAAAATTGTGTATGTTATATAATTGAACAAAACAAATTGATGAAGAAGTTATACAAAAATTGAACAATAAGAAAGGTGTAACACAAAAAGGTATAGATAAAATACAACATAATAATAAATATACTTGCAAGTATTGGAAGGAGGGAACATAGGTTGTGAGTCTGTGGAGGGGGTAGAGGAATCATAACAAATCCTATGTCAGCTAGTAGAGGATGAAGAGGGATATGAAGTCCTAGATTATGGGTGTGAAGTACTACTATAAGGAATATTGGCTAGTTTTACAACTAGATGATCATGCATATTCGTGTGCATTCCACATTTAACATGTAATATGGAGTCAATGTTAATAATTTTGCAATTTAGTCTACATTAATATTTAAAATTTTAATTTAATTATATATATATATATATATATATATAATTTTTAAAATGTTTAGTTATAATTTATGAATATGCAACTTGGCAATTTAAGGTAAATGTGAGTTTGTACATATTATATTGTGTTTATTTTTATTATTAGTTTAACCGAGGAGATGCTATGATAATTATAGAATTGGTGTTAGAGATGTGATCTGATATGAAAAGATTTGATGAATTGATGATGATGTTTTTGCAAGGGTTAAATAAGTTTTGAATTTTCAATAGATATATGACTAATATTTATTTTAAACAACCAATGTATAATTTTGTTAATACTTCAAAAATATTTACATGTTCTTGTTCTCCATATAATGGTACTAAAGAGGAATGCAAAGGATAATGTCCCTAAGTTGGACAAATTCCACTTATTGAATTGGTTAACAAAGATGCAAATCAATTAAGCTATAATTGTGTCACCACATGTAGGGTCCAAAGTCTCTCTCTCGGTATCAATTCTCTACCATTCATCAATTCATCTTTTCATATCAAATCTCATGCTCTCATCATTGAAAGCTTACTAAAATTTTAACATCTCTATCACCAATTCTAAAATTGTCATCATAGCATCTCCACAATTAAACTAATGGTAAAAATAAACATGATAGAATATGTACAAACTCACATTTACATGAAATTGTCAAGTTGCATATTTAATGTTGCTACTCAAAGAATATAAATATCTTAAAATTAATTCAAATGTGAGCCTCATTTTCAATAAATATGATTAAAGATAATTTAAATGGTATAGTTTTTGAAAACGAAATAAAAAATATATAAATGTAACTAAATTAAATTGTAACCATCTTAACAAAGATCTAAAGAGAAAAATTAAGTATGTTTATTTTAATATTTGAGTTCAAAAGAAATTAGCAATTGCATTTAGATGTGAAGACATTAGTGAACATCTAATCCACACTAGACGTTGAAAGTTGAATTGTAGATGCAATAATGCAATTGACTATGCAGAGACATAGTAGTATATGTAAAGGTTGTGCCAAAACTCTTAACATCAAAAATTGATGTAAGATACTTATTCTACACCTAATCAATTAATGGTCATGCTCTACACGTCAATAACATGTAACAAAATTTATCTCCTTGTTTTGGTGAAGATGCATCAAATATATGGAAATCAGAATTTTTTATATAACATAATTACACTCGATTTAAAAATACTTTTTCTTTTATTTGATTAGAACATTCTCCATTTATTTGTGCAAGAACTTGTTTTCTATAGTATTAAAAAAAACATGATTTAAAATTGATAAAAAATGATAATTATATTTATCTTAAACAATTTATATATAAAAACTAAAATTTATTTATTCATTATTTCGATAAAATCACAATCTTTTTAAAAATTCAACTTCCACGTCTTTTTTCCACTAGATGATTCCTTTTTCTTTTTTTAGTTCACAAATTATAAGTTAGTTGAAAGTAAATATAATTTCGTCAAAAGACAACTTTAGTAACTGTAATTTCTAATTTTGTAGATTGATATCTAAGCTAGTCACTATAATGACTAATTATTCTTTGTCATTAAAATTAGTATCTAAACGGGTCACTATAGTGACTAATTATTTTTGTTATTAAAATTAGTTACCATATAAAGATTTTCTTGTAATGTAATTAAAACATTTTGGTACAATAAAATGTGCCTTGACTCTTCAGTTTCTTGACCTAATTTTGAAAATGAATTTTATAAAGTGGTAGGCTTTCATTTGAAAATAAAGGAGTTAGAGAAGTCTAAATATTTGAGAACTCTTTGTGGAAAGGCTTTGGAAAACCTAGTGTGGGTAGAGCGATGACTTTCACCAAGTGGGTTCTTGCGTGATTGAGTGTTATTGTTAATGCTAGAAGAAGTTGTTTGTCCTTTGTATGATTCAAAAAAGGTGTTCATTCATTGTGGATTCAGGAAGGTGTTTCTTCATCTCTTGTGTTACTCAAGAGAGGTGTCTTCATCCTTTGTGGGACTCAAAGGAGGTGTTCGTCCCTTGTGGATTTCAAGGGTGGTGCTTTTTATCTTAAATTGTTTTTATTCCTATTTGTAATTAGTTTATTTTTAGTGTTTGAGTTAATCACTCTTCAGAGAGATTAACAAGTGGATGTAGGGTATTTGATCCAAACCAGTATAAAAGTATTTTGTGCAATCTTCTATTTCCCTACTTTCTTTAATTTTCTATTGATTATCTTAAAGGAAATGATTTTAATTGATTTTTGATATTAAAAATGGGAAAATTTTAAAAGTACAATTTTAATTAAGAAACCAATTCACCCTCTTAGGTTTTGTCCAAATGCAAATATTTTGTTGCACGATTCTAACAAATTGGTATCAAAACTTGCTTTGATAGTCATTCAAATTTTTCGAAAATGGTTGGACAAACCCAAACTTTTGCATAGGGCGCGTGTACTAGCAAACCTCCTCTTTTTACTAGTGAAAATTATCCTTCTAGAAAGTCAGGATGCAAATCATTTTGGAATCTATTGATAGAGGTGTTTTGGATGCGGTGTTAAACGGTCCATTTTTGCCTACTTTAATTGTGAATTATTTGCATGAACCACAACCTTTTTCACAATGGACTATGGAAGAAAATAGAAAGGTTTAATATGATGTTAGGGCTACAAATATAATTTCTTCTAGTTTAACCCTTGATGAGTTTTACATGATCATTGTATGCAAGAGTGTTCAGGAAATGTTGGAGACTTTGAGAGTAACTCATGAAGGCACAAATGATCTGAAGCATGCTAGGAAGAGCTCGTTAATACAAGAGTACAAGATGTTCTGAATGCAGTAAGGCAAAACCATCTACAACGATGTGTAGAAGCATTTCACGCACATCGTCAATCCTCTTTCCAGTTTAGGTAAAACCTTTGACACTGATGAATTAAATATTAAAATTTTGAAGTCTTTGAACAGGACATGGCAGTCAAAGGTCACGACCATTACTGAATCGCAAAATCTTGCAACCATGTCTATAGATACTAATTTATAAACTAAAAATTATTGGTAACTAATATAGTTTCAAAAAATTATAATTGGTCTCTGAAATGGTGGCTAAAATAGTTTCTATTATGAATTGGTCTTTGAATTGGTCACTAACAATAGCTATTAAGATTTTAGCTATCAAAGAAATTAATCTTTAAATTAGTCTCTAATTAGGAACTTATTTTATAAATTGGTTTAGTCACTAAAATTGATCATTATTTAAAAAAAATTTTATAATGATTCTTCACACAACATTTAATGCAAACCTCTACATGAAGAAATATTCTAATATTCAATAGCTTATCAATCGTGTGTGGAAAAATATCTTTTGGCTTTTCTCGAGAATAAGTCATAACCATACATAATTGATGGACTACTCTCTCTTTTCTAGTAATACTTCACTAAAGTAACTTTAACACACTCTTTAAAATATTTTCTAAAATGGACATTCTTATCGGACAAAATAGTTGAAAGAATAATCATTCTCAAATAAAGTAATAAAACTAAGACTAGTGAGTTTATATAACAAAATGAACTTACTATAATTAAATTTTGATAGAACAAAAATGTCCTGTATTTTACTAATGTTAGTAGAATTTGTACCTAAAAAAATATAAAAAACAATAAAATGCAGAGAGAAGTTTGACAAAAGAAAAGCATGTAAACTTGCAAGAAAGCTTGCAAAGAATAAAAAGAATGCGTATGAAGAAAGAAGAAAATATCAAAAGAAAAAAGATAAAGAAGTTGGTGTTCGGCCCTAGAACTTCACAAGCTAAGTTCATCATTTTATCAATAAATTATAGTTATATGTATATGCAAATATATATTGCTTAAAACACACATGTAATTTAAGTTGTGATTTTTGTTTCTTATCTTATTGAAAAATATATTTGAAATTTTTATATTCTAATATCCTAGTTATATGAAAATTGTTACCATGAATTTTAGGATCATCTTTTCTCACATTTTAATATAATAGTAGTATTTTTGCTCAACTTATATAATTTTGATTTCTCTTATATGTGACGAATTATTATAAATCTCTAGTTGTTGGTTAAATTAAATATCTTATTGTTAAAATTATAACTAAACTTTATTAGTTTACCTTCTTAAATAAATTGGTCTTGCTTCATTCATTGTTGATAATAAATTTCTATTTCATATTAAATTTTATTCGTCTTTCTCTTTTGTTTTCTCTTTTACTATTACCTTTCCATTTTAAATTATTTATAACTTAAGATATTAATTATCTTGTTATTAGGAATGACAAGGATACTAGACGAGATGAGTTTCATTATTCATATTTGTTTTTAGAGAAAAAATTAATCATCATCTCCATACTCAAACTTTAATGTATATTAAATTTTTGTCTTATCCTCATCTCCATCAGATAATGAGTATATATTCTTACTCAAATCCATACCTCCTTTCTTCCTGTTTCAAAATTAATTAATTAATTTTTATAAAATAATAAAAAATTACGAGGAAGGAAATATAATATTATTAAATATTCAACATTAAAATGAATGTTGTTTCTTCGGTATCAAATTATTTATAAATAAATTATATTATATCATTTCAAATTAGAATACCAAATAAAATTTCTTACTATTTCAATATCAATTAATTAAATTTTATAAAATAATAAAAAATTACGATGAAAGAAATATAATATTATTAAATATTCAAAACATTAAAATTAGTGTTGTTTCTTCGGTATCAAATATTTATAAATAAATTATATTATAATTATATTATATACATTTCAAATTAGAATACCAAATAAAATTTCATGAGAATCAAACATTTAAAAAATTTGCAAATATTAATGAAACCTAGTTGATAAAATTTAAAATTATTTAAAAAATATAAAAGAAAAATAATTATTCAATTTAAAAATTATTTTAAATTTCAATTTACTTTAATTTTTTAAATTCTAATAAAATCTTTTTTTATGCACTAATAAAAGTTATATTACATAACTTGATTAAAATCACACACAAAAAAATAAAGTTTTTCATCTTTTGAACTTCAATATATGTTAGATTGTGATAAAAAAATATTCATGACGATTACATTAAATTATTATATTATAATAAATAAAATTTATTTATACAATTACACATATGATAATGAGTTGAAAATAAAATAATTATATAAAAAATATCAAAACACTATTCTACGTTATAAAAATAAACAACTAAAAATATTAAAAAAATTATCAAATATGTATTTGAGAAACAATTTTAAAGACCATGGAATGAAATCATACAAAAGAAAAATAAATGTATAATTAAAAATATTATAAGATGAAAAATATCTTAAAGAGACAAGTATATATATATATATATATATATATATATATATATATATATATATATATATATATATATATATATATAGATATATATATATATATATATATATATATAATTTACTTTTTGATGTATACTTATGTGGTTTGAGTGAAAGTGATAAGAGTAATTATGGTAAATTAATCTTCATTCTTTAGTAATTAACCATTTTGCTTACAAAGTTAAAACTCTCATTCTTAGCCACAAGTAGCAACAAGTATGATTCGTAAGAATATATATATATATATATATATATATATATATATATATATATATATATATATAAAATCATGCTTCCATCCTTAAGATCCACAATTTAAAATTTGAAGTTCTACCCAAAATCTAATTTTCTAATTAGAGAGAAAGAAAAATCTATTCAAATACTTTTCCATTACATGCTATGTTTATTTTTATTTTGTTCGAAAGAGAAAATAAGATGTAGAAATGGACCACCATGATTGGGACATGTAAGAAACACAGTGACCATATCAATAGGGTTCATCCTCCCACTTGGTAGGACTAAGAAACCCTTTGGAGAAAAATTATTTGACTTGGTTCATCCAACCTATATTCCATTTTTGTCACTATACCCCAACTTGAATGTGTTCACGTGCCCTAATAAAATATATCTTCTCTTTTTTTTTTCCTCATAAAATGTTTAAAGAGATAACATGTTTCATTCATAAACAAATCTTAGAAAATGTTTTATCAATATGAAACTCTTACAATGCATGTTTGATTTCACGTTAACATTTTTAATAATCAAGATAAAATAATTAGTTAAAGTGATTTTGGATAATTTTTACCTATTTATATATTTTGTTGAAATAGCTATCTAGACCTTTGCCCTTTTTTGGTTAATCTTTTAGTTGAGCTACATTTTATAACAAAAAGTTAATTTTCTTTGTTATACTTTTTCGCTCGTAGTATGAATGAAATATCTTGCAAAAAAATGTGAACCGGATAAAAATGTTTGATTTGATTTTTTTTTTGGGTTAAATTATATGAAAATCGTTAAATATTAATTAGTGTGGACATACTTGACTTCAAATCAATTATGTCGCTTTCAAATTTACATTGTGCTCAATCTTGATTTCATCTCTTCTAGATCAACTTTGTTCACTAGCTAGATAAAGAGTTCTTCAGTCAACTTCACTACAATTAGTGTCTTCCATAATTTTTTTTTTCTAGTGATGCTAAAAGTCTCTAATGCGTATACGTTTGTATAATTTGAAATTTCAAAGGGTATATAATTTGAAAACCCAATTTATGAGGTCGGAATCTCATAGTAAATTGAATTAAACTAGCTTTAATATTTTTTTTATTTATTATTATTGGATTAAAGTATGTTTTCACTTCTTTACTTTAGACGCTATATTAGAGTTCATTTCGTCCGAAATTTTAATACATTTTGGTCATCAAATTTAAAAGTGAATGGATATATTATTTTTAATCCAATTGCGTTAAATATTTTTATGTATCAAATCTGTTTCATTCATGCTAGCATTTGAGTTATTTATATTGTCTAACACGTTTTTACTTTAATGTCTATTGAGAAACTCATTTGACACCTAAAAAATTTTAACGTAATTATATTAAAATGATTATATTCATTCATAGTTAGAATTTAGGAATAAAAATTTATCAAAGTTTCGAATATGTTATGAATTAATGGTCGTCCATTGATTTATACAATTACTCATATGATTGATAATCATATTATTCATTACTCTTTATGATGTAATATTTTGTATTTACTATTTGATTTTATATCCTTTCTGGG
>Ga0209589_1009663_pt1 | contig 14446 bp, 8 predicted proteins | sample CowpeawhiteBW_FD_187525 | JGI IMG/M metagenome (GOLD analysis project Ga0209589, IMG submission 187525) | Root nodule microbial communities of legume samples collected from California USA - Cow pea white BW (SPAdes) (version 2) | ecosystem: Host-associated > Plants > Roots > Nodule | place: USA... | reverse complement strand
AACACTATCAATTCACTGTCAGTATCAATTACCATCTTCTTTAAAGTCTAAGATAATGTACAAGTTTATTTAAATTCTTAATTTATACCATATTAATTTATTGTAATTAATACAATGATAATAAAAAATTAAATTATTCTAATAATATAAACTGTAATGTAATATGATATCAATTCTTTTTATACAAAAATATATAATAATAGACAAATAAATTTTAATGTAATTACTATATGAATGTATATTTCTTAATTTAAATTTAAAGTTATTTTAAAATAATATAAGTAAATTTGGAAATTTTTTAATATGACAACAATCACTGTAGTATTTAAACTTAATTAAAATGATTTATAAAGTGAAATTTTGAGTGTAAACATATTTTTGTTATTTATATAATGACATCGATGCTTTTTTTATCATTCATATAATCTCTAAAATTAATTCAATCCAAATGTACAGTGATACTTGAAAAGACATATAAAAAGGTAATTATAGCCACACAACATAATGAATTGCGTGCAAAAGTACACACAAAAAAAAAAGGTCAGAATACCTGAACTCAAATGCCATTAGAAAGTTCACACCAATATAGTTAATACAAGACCATATACAGAGGTTGATAACCATATCTTTAAAGTCCAAGTCAGATCCCTAATACTCATCAATTTACAAACTTCTTTTAGGGTGTGTTTGGATGGAATAATTCAAGAGGGTGATTCATTTATTTAAAGAATTTGAATTTTTTTGTAATGAAATGCTTTGTTTGGATAGAGAAATTAAAAAACATTTAAAATGCATGCATTTTTTGAAGTATTTTAATTAGCTAAAGTAGAAGAAATTCAAATATCCTAAAAAAAGGTGGAATTTGAAATTCTTCTCACTCAACCTCACAACCATGACAGGCTGGACTGACCACACGATCCAGACGGATTAGACCGACTTGACGACACAAACGGGTCGAGCAGGCCCAACAACCTAGACGGGTCAGGCGGGTCCGATGACCCAAATGGGACTGACGACCTAGATGAGTCGGGTGGGCTCAAAGACATAGACAGATCAAGCTGACCTAACAACCAAGACGAGTCAGTGAGTCCAATGACCCACACGAGTTTGGCGGGCCATACGAGCTAGAAGTGTCGAGTGGGTCTGACTACCTAAACGTGTCAAGCAGTCCCAAAGACTTGATCGACTCGTTGACCCGACAAGCCTAACCGACCCGATGACCTAGTCAGGCCCAACCGGCCCGACGACCTAAACAAGTTCAACGACCTTGCCAAGTCGGGTCGGCCCATCAACATAAACTTGTCGGGTGTGCACGATGACACAAACGGGCTCGACAACCCAGATGGGTTGAGTCGATTTGACGACCTAGTGGGGCCAAGCCGAGTCAATGACCTAGATGGGCCAATGACCTAGACGGGCCGAGTAGGTCGAAACGTGTCGGGCCAGGTTGATGAACTTGACAGGCATGACCGGGAGGTATGGGTTGTCAGGCTTGTCTGGATCATCAGGTCGACCCAGCTTGTCTGGGTTTTCTGGCCGGCCCGTCTAAGTCGTCGGGTCAGACCAATTCGGTTGGGTAGTCGGGTGGATCAGCTCGGTCCATTTGGGTCATCGAGTTCGTTTCCAAATTTATCATGAACTCAAAAACATAATTAAGCCTAAAATAAATATTGTAAAAATTAAATTTTATCTCACAAAAAAAAACTCAATTATTTTTTCCAAACAAGAAATTTAAATGTAAGGTATTTTAATTTTTTTATCCAAACAAGTTATTTAGAAAATGAAAAAATTTAATTGCAAGCAATTCAAATGCAAAGCATTTCAATTTCAGAGTATTGTTGAAATACTCTATCCAAACACAAAGTAAAGTTATCATCATTTTCTTTCAATTCTAATAAAATACGGAGTTTATAGAATTAGTTGGTCTATAGATGGATTTTGGTTGTAAAAGTCAGCTGACCCACCCCTCTGAAAACTTTTGGTTGAAAGAACAGCTGAAGCATTCTTCGGTTTACGATTGTTGTTCTCAAAGCTTTCCTTTGATATGAACCTACAAGAAAGACACTAAAAATAGTCCAATATCTAGATGCTGGCCATTATTGAGCTTTATTTTTGCCAAAGTGACTTGATCTTTCAACAAATACGCTATGTCCTTTCTATATCAGGTAAGGACATTACATCAAAACTGAAATTCTATAATTTGAATTAGATAGTTTTCATCTACAAATTATAAGCACAGAAGATACACTAGTTTATGAAAGAGATTATGCCGCGGTTATTTTGACCTTTTGGCTTCGGTTTTAGACCCGAAGCATATGTTGGCGAGGTAAAAAAGATTTGCTTATGCCTCATTTATGAACCGAGGCATATGCGAGGGTTACTACCTCAGTTCTGGAGGGAATCGAGGCCTAATGGGCATCACAAATTTAAAAAAAAACATGTACTTTCTGACTCAATAACAACATCACACATAGTCATGATCTTTGTACACACACCTGCATCAACCACAGTGTGCCATCACCACCATCTTTGACCACCACATCACGTCGGAACGGCTTCATGACGCCGTCATTCATCTTGCCGGCGACGTAGAACAACTTTTCTTCACCACTATATCAGAACAGAAAACGTGAAACCACCAACGACTGAACCACCATTAGCCAAATCGCGACTTCAACACACACATATCGATGTTCGAAACCCACAAAAGGGTTTCATGATAGAAGAAGGAGAAGAAAATACCTATAAGCGGGATTGAACGACGACAATGAAGGGGACTCTGCAACCTCTGTGACAACAACAATGGAGGAGGCTTGTGCGACGACAGACCGATGATGGAGAGACGAAACTACAATTGTGTGGAAGAAGGAACCTCTACGTTCTGTAATAATGGCGTTCAAAAATGGAAGAAAAAAATGGTCGCTGCTCCACGCAAAGAAGACAAATAGTGGCGTGATTTCTTTTAAACGCTAAGAAAGCTTATTACCTCGCTTGAATTTAAACCGAGGCATAAACATCTATTTTCCTCAGTTAGATGTGACTCGAGGCATAATCCACTCGAAAAGCAATCAAATATGTCTTAGTTAAAATAGACCCAAGGCACAAACATCTATCTGCCTCGATTAGATATGACTCCAGGCATAAAAGTCTACCACCAGTTTAAAAATATCAAAGCAGCGGGAAAAATAAAAGTTTTAGGGGGTTTATGTTTCGGTTCTAAGTACAATTGAGGCATAAAAGTTCGAAAAAATTACAAAAGTGTCATCACATCTTCATATGCCTCGTTTATGCGTGAACCGAGGCAGATAGGGCGCTGTAAAAAGCCCATTTTGCACTACTGATAACATGAACTGAACTATTTTTTCATTCATCTTCATACAACTTTTCATCAATCTCTAGGCTTGTAGTAATTCTCAACACTCCATTTTGGTTGCCAAGACCAGAAGTTTATTACTCTAGTTTAGAGTCGAATAGTGTCTTGAATCTATTAAAGAAAACCATAAACATAAAATCACTTCAAAAAGATTGTTGTGGAGGTGAATGTAAAATGTTCATTTTAGTTACAAGTTTTGGTTGATTAAGGAATTTGGAACAAAAAAATATGAAGACATTCATGATAACCTGTAACTTGGCCTTGATGGCAAAGAGACATTAGGAAGATGTGGTTCATTGGCACCTACTTTAAGCCATTACTTGTAATATTGAGCAAACAGAATAGTCCCTCTATCAATCTTTTCATTGTAAACTTTGTTGTGCATGTAAGGTGGTAATTAGAGGTGATGAGAGTATTTAAATTAAGAAATGAATGATTTTATAGAAGTGGAAAGTAGCACAGTTGATTAAAGTTTTAGTTATCGGTTGATGGTCAAGGGTTCAATTCCTAGTGTGTGTATTTGGAGCAATTATATTTTTAAGATTGTTTTATACCTGTTTGGAGGTGCTTATGTGTGAGTGTGCTTTAAGGCGTGTATTGTATGTGGTGAGGACGTATATTTTATTTTGAATGACGAGAATTTATTTGATTTTATTTTCCATGAATGCATGAAATGTGTGGATGCTATTGAAATGTTAAAGTGGAATGAAAAAAAGTGCAGCCAATTAATCCTAGTAGTTTATTCTTTAAAAAATAAAAGTTCATCCAATTAATGCTAATATAAAAAAGTGCAGCCAATTAATTATAGTATTGTTTTTTTTCTATGATTGTTGGGGAAATAGAGAGGTTTTAAGGTTAAAATAAAATTGAGGTTGGTAGAGAAAAGAAAAAAGGAAGGCAACATAAGATTGAAGAGCAAGGTACAAGTGGAGCAAAGCTAAGGTGGTCTTATTGCAAGAATTCTAGGTAAGGGGTGCTAAGCCTTGTTCTCTTTGATTTTAGTGTGAATGTGTGTTTGGGTTTAGGTTTTCTCCATGGGATTGTAAGGGAAGATACTTTATTCTAAATATTCTGCATTTTTTGTGATGGAGTGAGGCGTAATGTGATGTTTCGTTCCTTTGAGAATGGTCAACCTTGATGAATTGAATGGAAATTTTAATAGGAAGAATTTTCACTATTATGTGTATGTGTTCATGGTGTCGATGGGTTTATGATTTGTCGTCTTTTTCAGTTTATGTTCATTTTATGGAATTGATTTTGGTGGAGAGGGAGGCCATTAGATGGTAAGTTGAACGAATTCCCTTGTAGATTGGTTGTGTTGAATTTGTGTACAAATGAGATGAAAAAATTCACTACATGTGGCATGTTGATTTTTACGATTGATGATAGTAAGTGGATGGCTATGAACTCGGCATATGGCATTGGGGGATAATTTTCTTAATTTATGATATTGAGAATTAGAGGAATGATGTTTGAGAGAAAAATGGTTAAGTTTTTTTAAATTGAATGTGAGCTCAGAATTTGTTTTGGAGCGAACATTGCTCAAATCGGGTTAAAATTTTATGAAGATAAATTCGATGGCTCATGGTGTGCAAATGTTATAATAAATTTTTTTGGGTGCAGTAAAAATTTAGTACAAGTTCATGATGTTGTATCAATGAGTGGTTGGGTTAGCAATTGGTTGAATTGGTGTGTTGCAATGGTGAGTTACGTTCATGAAGTGGAAGATTAGGAAGCTAGGAATGGATATCTATGAAGTTTGGTGTATGATGAATGAGTTTTAATTTTCCTTGATGGTTGTGTGCTTGTAAAATGACCAAAGTAGGTGTAATTACGTTGTTTCTCATATTTTTTTCACGCAGTAGGGACCGTCGGGCGCTAGCTTCCTTCCATCAGGCCTTAAGTCTCGGGTTTTAGTTCCGCCAGCGGTGGTTTTCTACCGTTGGGCGCCAGGTCTCGGGTTTTTGTTTCGCTGGTCGCCATGTTCTGGGTGTCGAACGTCACTGATTTTTCTAGTATGTGCAGTTTTCATAAAATTATGTTTTCCAATTCGTTAACCATCCGATTTAACTGAAATTTTGACAGCTAGTCCATAACATGTTGTTCTTCAGTTTGAACAGTGTGATCTTAGTTTGGAATTCTGTAGTTAGAGATATATTATACACATGATTGTTGGTTTTTCATAGTTGCATTGTGTTAATATTTTGTTGTAATAAATTGTGATAGGCTTTGTCTACAGTATATTGTATGTTGGGCTTGATGATTGATTTATGTTAAATACAATGATGAGGATTGTATAATGTCAATGTGTTTTTATACATGTAATGATGAGGCCTTGATGTGCATGAGTGTTATCCATCATGAATGTGTATAATCATGTGATTATTGATTTATGTGTCATGCTGAGAATTATATGTGCATACATATAAAATGGTATGATGTGGCATGATGTGAGGAGATGTTGTATGAATGAGTATATATAGGTGGTGGGACAGTTTGAATTCTCTAATAGCTTTAAAGCCAGGATAGTTATTTTACTTGGAGGGCTTTGTTGAGTGAGGGTAAAAGGATTTTGTTCATCTATAAGTCTTTAGCATGAGCTTAGCAAGAATGCTCCTACCAAGGTCTTTGTCGAGTAGGTGGAGTTGTTGTTAGTAAGTCTATGGAAAGTACGGGAAAATAATTTCTAAGAGGCATTGGTGCGCAAGAAGGGTATAATGGTTGGCTATGAGAGAATATCATACCGTTTGGTATTACTTGGTGGTAATATGTTGATGGGTTCATGTTGTGGTGTTGAGAACATGTAACAATCGATATTATGAATGCTTTCATGTTACATTATGATAATGCTAGGTGAGTGTATGTTGATATGCATGTTATGTGATGAGATACATGGTTAACTCACCCTTACATGTTTGTGGTTGTGGTTTCTACCTACGATGATCGTATGACTAATGTTAAATTGGAGAAGATGTTGATGCAGATACTGTTGGAGAAGCTTAGCGATGAGGAGGTTGCAAGGAAGCTTTTGGGAGTTTTAAAACATTTGAAAATTTCCTTTTAAATAAAATGTAATAGTTTAGTGGTTTTTGTGTTACATTTGACTTGAAGGAATTAGTGACACTTTCGGATTGACGATCTAAACAAGTTGGTTTGTGAAAAATGTTTTATTATATTGAATAAAGTTGTTTTAGATAACTAAACTGATAGTTGTCATTTTGAGAATAAATAATTGTGAAGTTCCTATGTAGTAGGATGGTATCAAACGATATGTTTGAAGTTTTGAAAAAAAAATTGCACTTGGCATCTCTAGGGGTGTTATAGTGCACCTTCATTTATGTTCCTTCCCTTGATTTGATTCCTGATTACACTCAAATCCATCGTAATACTCCAAATAAAAATGTAGTTGTCGAGCCTTGAAAGGGGTATTAACCTTTTTCCTGGTCAAGCAACCACAGATAGATCAAGTAACCCTTCAAAGTCAGTCTTAAAAGATGATGTCAAAGTCTTACAGAAACCCATTTGAAAAGAAAACTTATAAGAATCTTTAACAATATCTATAATGATATCAAAGTCTATATTGATATTTCAAATTAAGCCACATTTTTAATGTTCAATATTAATTAACAAATATTTGAGGAAATAATTAACCCTAACAACAACAACTGTGTTGGTTGAATGTCAAGATTTTTAGGATCTTTTTTAGAGTATAATTGTAATTGCATATATTAAGAATATATGTGAATTTAGAGTGATTTCAATTTCAAACCATGAAAGAAAAATATGGAGAAGGCAAACTTATAGTAAACCTTCAACAACTCCAATTATGCTCATTTTTCTTGCCCAATCTAACTAACTTTCCTTAGCAAGTGGACCATGTAAATTTGTGAACAAGCTATGATTAGGCATGTAATCAAACATAATCAAACTTGCATCTCTTATTAACATCAACTCTTTTTTTTGTATTGATTGCTACTTTTTATATTAAATATTTACGTATCAAAGCATCAAGAAATTTAAAGGTTGAGGCTACCACTCCTACGATCTAAATCACTTTTAGGATCTTTCTGGTAATTTATGCACATCAAGATAGATAACACCATTCCTTTTGTGCACTTCCCATTTACCAAGGATCATGACATATATAAGTTGTTGCTAGTATCTTCTAATTCATTCAATCAAAAAAACTAAAGGAAAATATCAAGAACACAATTTCAATATGAAAAATGTAGTTGAACCAATTATCCTAGTCATGAATTAAAACAACCCAGAAACAAAAAGATGGGGAGAAAATAAATCCCCATCAAAGCAACAATAAAAAGAATATCAATGATGATAATCCAATTAAATATGACATGTTCCAAAGTTCAAACAGTTAATGAGGAAGCACTTACTTCATTCCAATCTAGAGTGGCATGCTCTCCTCTAAAGATTCACGATCTTGAGAAATCCAGGGTAAAAACTATAATGCTTGAAGTAAAATTATAGTAGCTTCGTTGGCATCACTTCGACTGCCATAAACAAACAACAAATATTTAAAATGAATTAGGAAAAACCATAACTATAATCCAACAACATAAAAGCCTAAAACCACGAACTTTCTCCTCGACCATAAGCTTGATTTCTATCAAAACATATAATTGGTATTAGATCAAGAATGGAAATGGGAACAACTATTGTTGTTTTCACACTCTATATAACATCACGTTGGTTATATATTAGTTAATCAGAAAATAGAATGGTTAGAATCATATAAAACTTGCCATTGAATACTCAATTATCATCTAGTACATGAAACTTGAAACTAAATTATTGTTACATTTCATCCTAACAAATTCTATGCATACTAAAGAAATGGGAATAAAACTATAAAATGAAAACGTACCTGCATAGGACTTGCAGCTACCAATAAACCAGCTACTCCTTCACCTACAACACGTCCATCAGAGCTTGCCAAGGATACACCCATGCCACCATATCTGCTTCGTATTTCTCCACTTTCACTAGGCATGAATGAGCCAAATAAAGAAAGAATTTCAAACAGTCCCTGAAGAAACGAACACCAAGAGAGATTGGATTTCTTGTTGGATAGAATGAAAAGAAGTTAACCGGTGGAGCTAGAGTTTTGACTTTGTTTAATGAAAATTGACAATAATGGTTAGAAATATGTGTCTTAACCCTTTGAATGGTTTCAGTCAACCACATGCTTTTTAGACACCACATTGCATGAAATTAAGACATTGAAAGATTGCATAATTATTCAAGGAAACACTTTTAAAATTCTATTACTTACTAAAAAATGCTGCAAAGTTTATGTTCAAAAGGAAGATTCAAGAGGAATAGGTATAACATTTAAGAGAAAGAAGTTCTCAAAACATAAATGAAAAAATAAAAATTAGGAAGAAAGTGTAACATCCCGTCAGGATATTACGAATTTAATAAAATAAAATAAAGTAATTAATTTCAATGCATTTAATAATACCTCATTTCCCAAAAACACGGGAAATTTAAAACATTCTTATTAATTCCAAATATACTCAAAGTTCGTAAATCATAAAACTGAACATAATTACAAAGCCTCTCATCTGAGGTTACAAATTATTTCAAGACAAAAACATGTAAATCTCCCAGACTATCCCCTCTCCGCGGCTAAGCCTCACCAGCTCCACTACATCATCACCTGCTAACATGTACCGCGTACACGATCATCCCCAAACACAAACAGATAGGGTGAGCTAAAATAATAAGAAATAATTTTTCACCAAACATATATACATTATATACATTAAAAACAAATCTCATATTTTGATCCCCATGGCCACCACCATGCGTGATATCATGGCCACAACCATGAAACATTAACACACCTTAAGGAAGCCTCGTTACCTTCCTTCCACATGGCCACAACCATGCCAGCAATGTTATACATCTCCTAATGATTTGCTCAAGGTGCTTTGCTGCCACACCTATCGGCCACAACCGATAGAGCACGTTCGGAAACCATACTACGGATCACACACCTTAACGCCAAGTGGAGTTCCCAATTACGAACATAGTTCGTAACGTCCTAGGACTACCAAACTCGTCAGCATATCACTGAGGAGGGCAATCCATTTGGACCCATCCGTACTGGCCACAACTAACACACTCACACCGGCAACACTCGCCAACCTGAGCCACAACTCAAAGGTTCCTAGTGTTCATCCGCTATCCCGAGCCACAACTCAAAGGAAGTCATTCCGGGCCACAACCCATAGAATGCCACGTGCTTCACCCCTATCCTGAGCCACAACTCAAGGATACGTTCTGGGCCACAACCCATGGAACACCAACAACCCCACCATCGAGATATCCTTAGAAGCCTTATAGACCATGCTTTACAAATTCCATCTCATACCATTAATACAGCAATAACACATGCCTTGAATGCACAATAGCACCCTCGGTTGCTTAGGCTAAACGCCTTTGTTTAACCAGTCCAGCCTATCTCGCTTAAGCTAGACCCACTAGCTTGGGCGAGCCTCAAACCCCTCTGCAGCTACGAAGTCTCGCTTGGGCGAGACCCTCACTCGCCCAGGATTAAAATGCCTCGTCTAGGAGACGAGTTCAACAAAGCTACGAACCTTCCCTCGAGATCATGCTTAAGCGAGAGGCTCTCGCTTGAGCGAGACGTACTTCCGCTCAAAACAGCAATCAATCACGCCTGCGCGAGATGTTCAATTAAACCACACAAACACGCACGAATTCTCGCTTGGGCGAGGCACACTCACCTAAGCGAGATGACTTGTCGCCCAAGACCAAATCACCCCGCCTGAGCGAGATGGTCGAGTAGGGAAGGTTTTCGAGTCCCTGCATATTTCGCTTAAGCGAGCCTGGCTCGCCTGAGCGAGACATGCAGACTCTGGCACTGTTTCACGCATACAACAACAACATACCAAATTCACACTCCCAAATCATGCCAACCAATCCAGAATAATGCACCAACTATGTACACACAATTCAGACCCAACATGAATCCCAAAATGCATGTTTAAAGCATAAGTTGCACTGTCAGTACCCAAACCCTCATTATTTCCATACAATTGCATAAAAAGTTTGATCCCATGCCACAAGAACAACCAGTACAACATCCCATCAATTGAAGCACAAAAATTTGGCTACACACACAGCATAATCATGCAAAACAATACAATTAAACCAGGATTTCGAGTTCAGCTCCCCTAACCTGAAATTGGGAAATTCCTTTGATCACCAAGGGCTTGCCTTATCACCACTTCAATTACCCCTATCTAATTCTCTCAAAATTCTCTATTTTACCTTGGATTCGTGCACCTCACAGAGCTCTCTGAAAACAGCCTCTCAAAACCCTTTTCCTCTCTCAAATTTTGCCTTTTAAAGGCCCTAATGCTAGGATAAAGCAAAAAAACGAAATTGGGTTTTGTGATGGAGTTAATTGCATTCAAGTCCATTATTAGTTGTTTTCTTTTTCAGCCACTCTTGGCTGCCCCCTTTTTGCTAGGTTTCCTCCACCCTTTCATATTCAACCCACAACAAATTTTTAAGCAAAAAGAGTTAAATCTGACTCACCAAGGTTCAAACCCCATGACCTTACTAAAGCCAAATCACAGCTAAACCACCAAGCCAATTAATGTTTCATGTCAATTCATACACATTTACCATGATGTTATCACCCAACACGACCATGTATAATTTTAAAATAAAAATAAGTCAACCAACACACCAATAACACTCATAGGACTCGAACCCAAGTCCTTTCACACGTATAAAGTACTCTCAACCAATTAAGTTAGTACTTTTCCATGTCATACCCATTAGAATTTAATGTCATAAATAAGCTACCTAACCGCATTTATTAATTAATTATTTATTTAATTAATTAAATTTCGCGGATCATACAGAAAGGCATGCAACCTTTAAAAATTGAGATACTCATGAAAAATGACTTTTTGTCTACTTTTGAAATAAAGATTACATAATCATTGAAATAAAGAGAAGCTAGTTTGCTTTAAAATTTTGAGTAGAAGACACTTCTATAGGCAAGAAAAAAATATAATAAGGCATGGTAAAAAATTTAAAAACCATGATATTGGAGAACAAAAACATCACACCAAACCATATTTAGAAAACACTTACAGTGCATTCCACTTTGAAGAAAATAAGACAACATTGAATAGAGTAAGTGATTATAATGGTCCAACTTACCTGCCAACTTTAGTCAGATCCCAATGCAACTGTAAACGAAAAACTTGGAAAAATAACTCTCAAATTTAAATGCGTATAAAATTTTAGATAAATAGACTAAACTGCGTACAAAGTTTATAACCCATAAAAAATTTAAATGCGTACAAAATTTTAGATAAACAGACTAAAATGCATTCAAATTTTAGAACCTATTAAAACACCTTATGCAGTTATAAGAATATTAATTCTAGAAGTAAAGCCTTTATCCAAAATCCTTCCTTGACATTCTCTGTCATCCTTAGAATACGAAGGTCCAAAACTATGCACTAAAGTTGTACTACAACTACCAAAAGCATGACCTTATTAGAGTCTCTAATTTGCAAAGTAACTACAATAACTAACATCCATTTTAATTACATTTACAAATCAACTCTTGCAAATTATGGCACAAAAGAACACAACTTACTACTACCTTTCACAACTTTAACAACAAGAGTAGACACATACACTCTTACATAGGACTCTCTAGTGATGAAGAACGGGATAGGAAAGAACTTAGGGTATATAGTTCAAAATCACTGATTTTTTAAAAAACATAGAAAGATTATATGTTAGAGCATTGCGACAAACACAAAATCGTTGCTTCAAATAACTACTTAATATCTCCTAGCTGTTTCCTTTAATTACCTTAAGAAGAAGTGAATTCCATTGAGAGACAATCTTTATGTCTCTAATTGTGTAATTAGTTTCATTCTTTGAGTATGACAACCTAACACCAGTAGGAGAATCCAAATATATAATATTGCAAACCTATAATATAAAACAAAATTACATTCAAATTGATCAGAAGAAAACATAACCACTAAGTAAGCATTCTAGATCTTTGAGTAGCTTACAAAAATAAATAGCAATTAATCAATCCTACATCAAAAATTAAAAATATGTTGTTATTTGGAACTACAATAATTGAGGAAACTCAACCAGCTGATGAGTTAAATCATCCCCAAATAAGGAAGATCCAAAAGAGTCAACTAACACATATTAAAAGTTTTACACTAAAAGTCAGTTGCAAAATATGGAAAATCCTGAAAAATACACAATAAAATTTAATGATTTAAATAGGAAACAATGCAGTGAAGAAAGAACATCGCATACAGCTAAATTGAGTGCTATTAAATAATGGAGAGACTGAAGTCAGATCTATTATTTCATGCAACATCAATCAACTCAATGGACAATACACTCTCTATAAACCAATCTCAAAAGCGAGAAAGCAAAAATTACTTTTATTCCCAAGCAACCAAAAGAAGAGAAGGTTAGACAACATGGTTAAAATAGTAAATTACTAAAATTTAAGCTCACATGCATCATTTTAAAAACATGGGAAATTAACGAAACACTAGTACATTTTACGCTTTCTAACTCGGACTTTATGCCTCGGTCATAATGCAAACGAGGCATATAAACACGCAGTGGCAGTTTTGTAATTTATGCAACATTTTATGCCCCTGTTACTAATTAACCCGAAGCAGAAACTAGTTTTATGCCTCGGTTCTAAGAGACCCGAGGCCTAAAGCCTCTCTAAAATTTCCCGCTTCCCACTTTAAATTTAAAACAAAAAATTTATGCATCGGTTGATATTGACCCGAGGTAGTAAGGCCTTATATGCCTCGGTTGTTTGAACCCGAGGCAATACAACCCGTTAAAATCGCCAGCCTTAGGCCCAAATTTATTTTTTCAATCCTTTGGAAACCCTAAAGCCGCAAACCCACCAAGCTGCTTCTTCACCCTTCATGCCGCAGACTCCCTTACTTCATCATCCTTCATGCCGCAGACTCCATCAAACCCAACACTTCTCTTTCTCCTTCATTTCTATTCACCCTTCTCCATAACATGCTTCTTCCATCTTCTTCTCATTTCAACCTTGCAACTCATAACAACGTGTGTGGAATGCTTATTGGCCGCGAGGGCATGACGAGTTTGGCCAAACGCGGAGAGGACGACGAGGACGCGTGCGGGAGGGAACCACTTGCTCAACACAAAACACATACAGAAAGAGAAACTCGCAGATTTGAGTGTGGTTGAAGATTGATTGGACTGGACCCTTCCACATCTGAATCCCTAACCGAACCCTCTAAACCGGGCAATAGCGGTGGCCGGAGCACCAAGCACGTTGCTCCTTCGTGAGCCATGGCAGTGGTGCCGCGCTTGGTGGCGCGTTCACTCTCGTGCGAAGGCAAGGTGGAGATCGCGCTCCGATTTCTCAGGAATGTGGACCCTCTCCTCTCCCCTCTAATCGACATTCACCAACCCCCAACCTTCGACAATTTCCACACTCCCTTCCTTGTCCTTCATTCATCTTGTTTCCAGGGGTAAAATCCAGTAATCAGTATTGTATTGTGATGGTTTGATAGTCTCTGTTTTGGTGATTTTGTGCAGGTGATTGCGATTGGATGGTGAGGTTTGTTAGGAACCATAACCGGTGATGGAAGGACGCATTCCAGAACCCCGTTTCTGAATTTTTTTTTAATTTTAAACGTCTTAGGCCTCGGTTGCATCAGAACCGGGGCAATAATAGAGAGATATGGCTTCGGTTCTCAGTAGAACCAAGGCATAAAATAGATTTTCTACCTCGAGTAACACCCGAAACCAAAGTCTAATCCTTTTTTGCCTCGTTCACATATGCCTCGATTCTAAAACTGAGGCATAATAGCAAAAGTAACCGCGGCCAAATACCTTTACCGCACTAGTGAAAAAACCTATAAAATGAAGTTGGATTATTTAACTAATTTCCAAGGATAATTGTTTTCATTTTATATATATATATATATATATATATATATATATATATATATATAAAAATATATATAT
>Ga0209589_1009659_pt1 | contig 14448 bp, 5 predicted proteins | sample CowpeawhiteBW_FD_187525 | JGI IMG/M metagenome (GOLD analysis project Ga0209589, IMG submission 187525) | Root nodule microbial communities of legume samples collected from California USA - Cow pea white BW (SPAdes) (version 2) | ecosystem: Host-associated > Plants > Roots > Nodule | place: USA... | reverse complement strand
TAAATTATTAAAATATTCACAATTAATTAAGTATCCACACATATATATATATATATATATATATATATATATATATATACTTTTTGTTTTTATTTTTTCTAATTATTTGGTTTGTCATGAAACTCATTCGCATTTCTATTATATTTTTCATTTTATCATAACTTTTATGTAATTATGTTAAAATGACGTATGTCAATTATAATTTTTTTATGTCTCACATTTGAATATTTCTATTATTTTTTATTTATTGTATATTTCTCTTTCACATGAGTGTTTAATACTCTCAATTTGAGTGTTTAATAACATAAATCTTTCATTTACTAGGTAATGTAAACAAAATATTTACTTATTAGTATTCATTTTTGTTTTATTTGAATAACTTTTTTGTTTTAAATTAGAGTATATCGAATACAAATTTCCATCCATGGGTACAGATACTATGATAGCCGTACCTGTTTGTTAACATGTGGATATAAAAAATACTTTTACCCGTAACCCGCCGATATCATTTACAATATTCATTTTCTATCTGTGGTAGGTTTTATCCGTAGATACCCGCGAGTACGATTTTTTTGACATCCCTAGTCATATTATTATATTGTATCTTGTCATATTGTTATTTCGTCATATCATCATATTGTTATATCGTCATTTCGTTATATCATACTTTTGTCACTTCGTTATATCGCAATTTCATTGTATTATTATATTATCTTATCGTTATATTATTATATTATTGTATTTTATATTTATTAAGTTATAAAATTATGAGATCATAATTTTTAAAAGTTTAAAATAATAAAATAATAAAATTACATTTGATGTGACGATGATTGATCGTGATGATATGAAAAGTTAATTACCACATTACCACTTAACAGCTGCATCATTAATTAATAAAAAAATTAATGAGAATTTATTTAAAAAATTAAATTAATGAATAATTAATATACTATATTTATTATAGATTTATTTTAAAATTTCCAAAATTTATAATGAAGTTAAAACATAATTTATCTGCTTATAATGTAATAAAAAAGCCACATATGTGATCAAATAAACTATCATATTTATATTTATTTTGAATGACACCTAGATAAAAGCAATAAAGAGCGAAACTAAGTAAATTATTTTATTTTAGATTTAAATAACTGAAAACATAATTTCTTCAAGACTAAAAGTAAAAGAAAAGAAAAAACTAATTTAGAGAGTTGCAGCACATACTTCTTGCACAGGCGAATTCTGCCCCGCAAAGTATCGTAACCATCAGAGTTCAAACGAGGCAGTTGGTGTAGATCGTCGCTTTTAGGGTTGTCTTGCGTTGCTCTCTCTCACACCGAAACTGTTCCGTGATGGAGAGCAACGAGATTCTGGAGGAGCTTCTCAACATCGAGGTCGAGATTCAAGATGTTCAAGGTGCTTCTTCCCCAATCCTTTTAATATCACAATGTTAATGCCACGAACTACTCGCCTAAATTTGTCGCTATACTTGTCACGACAATGCAAACAGAACGGTTGCGCTTCATCCCGACGATCATGTTCACCAGATTGTGCAGGCGAATTTGGTATCGTTTTTAATTTAAAAATACTATGATTTCTCTTTGCAGAACAAATAAGGGCGTTGATTGAGAGACAAGAGAATTTGTATGAGAGAAAATCGGAGCTGAGTGCTATTCTAGAAGCGTGTAAGGAATCTGGTAACGAGGCCGGTAATGTGGCTTCAAGCGCCGTGGAAGATTGGAGTGGTACATTTGAATGGGATTCTGAAGCAAATGATGTTAGGTTGAATGTTTTTGGCATTTCGTCTTACCGTGCAAATCAAAGAGAGGTAACTGAGAATAAAACATTTAAAAAATAAATAATTGAAAGGGGTAAAAAAACAAATGTCTTACTTTGGCTCCTTTGAAGAAACCTGTTCACTTTTTTGTTCTGAACTGAACTGAAGTTGAGTATCGAGATTGTACATTTTTCATTTCCTTTATTGTATCACACTCCCGTGGTTTATTGAGATTGCGCACAACTCCTTATTTTCTTTTAAGCAGTGTCCCTATACACAATGTACGGTCTAATGCTCTTTTAAACGATTAAGAAGGTTAATGTGTGTTTAGCTCTTATTTTAAAGTGCTTTGTTAATGTTGCTCTCAATTTTTAGACACTATTTGCTTTCTATAAGTTGGGCAGTGTATTCCTTTTGTTTTCCCGTGCTATTATGAGGATATCGACGATCAAACAATCAAAATCTTAGTTTGTGGATTTTTTTTTTTTTTTTTTTTTTTTTTTGTTTTTTTTTTTTTTTTTTTTGTATATATACATAGGGATTTTGACTTTTTGTGTAAAATTTTGTTAACCTAGTAGTGTCGATGACAGATAATTAATGCCATTATGAGTGGAAGAGACGTTCTGGTTATTATGGCTGCAGGTGGTGGCAAGAGTCTCTGCTACCAGCTTCCTGCTGTTCTTCGTGAAGGAATTGCTCTAGTTGTCAGTCCTTTGCTTTCTTTAATTCAAGATCAGGTGCATTTCATTATGTTAAAATCCTGAACGAATTTTTGGCAAATGATATTTTCTTTTTTAAAAAAAATTTAAAAGGTTGTTTTGTTCCTCTTTTATTCCTCTGGGTGGGGCGATTGCTTCAGGTAATGGGTTTGACTGCACTGGGCATTCCTGCTTATATGTTGACTTCAACAAATAAGGGAGATGAGAAGTTCATATACAAGGCTTTGGAGAAGGGAGAGGGGGACCTCAAAGTATTGTACGTCACCCCAGAAAAGATATCAAAAAGCAAGAGGTTTATGTCAAAACTTGAAAAATGCCATCATGCCGGTCGTCTCTCTCTAATTTCAATTGATGTGAGTTCATAGTAGATGCTGTATAGGCTTGTTTTGAATTATGTTTGTCAAATTCATCTTGTTTATGAATGTCAATCGTTTTTGACTTGTTGATTTTAAGAATGGGTGCAGAAGTGTTCTGGGAATATTTTTTTATTTTGCTTCATTTTCTGGTTTATTAGCCTGTTTTGACTAAAGACAACTGGGCATCAATTCATTGTAGATTGTGAAATTGTGATTATCAACGACAAGGACAAAGTTATCTGGAATTTTGGATTGTTAGTCACTCATCTTTTGTATTTGTTTTGAGGTTTAGAAGACCCTGATAGGACTTTTCATGCTGAAATATAACAATGTTGCATTCGTTGTATCCCAATAAAATTCTGGTTGGTTTGCATTTCAGGAAGCACATTGCTGTAGTCAGTGGGGCCATGACTTTCGACCTGACTACAAGAGCCTCGGTATTCTCAAGACACAGTTCCCTAATGTTCCTATGGTTGCTTTGACTGTAAGCTTTTATCTCAAGTTTATATTATGCATTACAAGTAAAATTATTAGACTTGGATATGCTTTCTTACTTAATTTTGATTTATATCAATGACATTTATTTGTCAGGCAACTGCTACTCAGAGGGTGCAAAATGATCTTACAGAGATGTTGCATATTCCTAGATGTGTCAAATTTGTTAGCACAGTCAATAGACCAAATTTGTTTTATATGGTATATTTGTAGCTAATATCCGTTTACAGATTTTTTAAACTTTTTATACGAGTGCCCTTTCCAGCCGTTCCCCAAGCAAGTTAATAAACTCTTCACTTTAATGTGAAGTTTAATGGAATTTCATATTTTAAACTGCAGGTAAAGGAAAAGTCATCAGTTGGGAGGGTAGTCATTGATGAAATTGCACAATTCATTCAAGAATCTTATCCAAATAATGAATCAGGGATTGTTTATTGCTTCTCTAGGAAGGAATGTGAACAGGTATGCTTGATTACGACTTTCTTCTAACAATTAGGCATACATATTTTGAATGTCAAATATTGCCCTCAAGGAAGCACAATGACACAAGTCTATAGTATCTCTTAACCCTTAAATTTGCTTTGGGTTGGCATCGTGTTTTCACTTTTCAGCTTCTTTCAGGGGTTCTACCCGGCAGTTTTGTAACATCAACATAATTAATCTTAGAATTGTGGTGATAAAATCAAACAACAAATGTACTATATTGTTTGAGAATTACAGAAGTTTCCTTCCATAAGGATATACAACGAACCATTCACTTGACCACATCAAAACGAGCTTTTATAATAGAATACAAGTATTCTCACAAATCTGTAATGTTATACTTAGAGACTTAATTAATAAGCTTTTATGATAGGGACCTAAGTGAGAATTCGGGACACATAGAGACTAAATTATATTTTTAACCATTATTCATTTTTAATACTGTAAAATTGTTTTTTTTTTTCCTGAAGTTTTGTAAATATATTTAGTTATCATGGCTTAATTTTATAGTTTATTTTAGTATTATTTCCTCTTTTTTTTTTTTTTTTGTATTATTTTTTTATTTTTTTTTTTTTTTTTTTTTTTTTTTTTGTATTATATTATTATTATTTTATTTCTTATGATTTTTTTTTTTCATATTTGCAATTCTAATTTGTGTTATATGTCTTGCAATTATTGAATATATACATAATAATAAAACTATAAAATATTATTTGTATTGGCAGACTATGTTTATTATCAATATATAATTTTGTTATTAAAAATGGCTTTTCAATTTAGTGTAATTATTAATGGTCATTCCAAAATTCTCCTGCTTTCCTTATAGATATTGAACAAATTGTTTGGACATTCCAGTGTTCAAAGAATTTGCTCACAAACTGCCGAGGATTTAATGTGCTCATTTTATTCACTTGCAACTAGAGTGGCTGCAGAATTTTTGCAGTATGAAATTTGCAGCCTTACGGTGTCTTTAGTTGTGATGAAGTTTGCATCTTTATGGATCAGTTACAGAAATTGTTATGATAATTGTAATTATCTTGGGGGTGTATAGTAGTCTCCCCCAACCCCCACTGAATGAAAAATGTAAGGAAATATAGCCCAAGATGGAAATACCAAGAGCTATGTTGGGAACTTACCTTTGCTAACTGTGTGCCTTTTATTAAATTGGGAGAATTTGTATCCAAAAAATTGTTTCATTGCATCCTATCTTCTGCTTCCAATGCAAAAATACCTGCAGCATGATCTAGAATTCGGATACAGCGTCTGCTCTATTTTCTTCAAATGTCAATATATTTGTTGTCCTTGTATGCACCTTGTGAGGAAGAATATTTACTCACCCCTTTTCTTGTCAAGACTATTTTAGGTTGCGAAGGAGTTGAGGGAGAGAAGAATTTCAGCTGATTATTATCATGCAGATATGGATGTAAATGCTCGGGAAAAAGTTCATATGCGGTAAAGTAATCTGCAGAATGTTGTCATTTTTACGTATTAATTCTAATTTTCTTCAAAGATAACTCATTTTCTTTTAAGTGTTAGTGTTGAATACGCACTAAATGCTAAAACCTCAGTTGCCAGGGTTTTAGGAACTAAATGAATACAGTTGCCTCGATTCAGTATCGTCTGTGACTTGTTAGCACCGTCTTGTGCATTAATCTATGAATACTTTTTTTAGACGACCTTGGCTGAATTTGAGTGTAGGTTTCAATCGCGTCTTGGGCCCTGTTAAATAGTACGAAAGAGTTTCAGAGACAGCATATGGCTTTTCTATTTATTATATCTCATAAAATTTGAGACCCTGCCTGGTTTTTGCACATCATTCATATTTGTGAATATATAATAGTTTGTAAATGATATGATGCTGGAACTAGCAAATGAGTTAGTTAATGGAGACTTTTATCACACAGGTGGAGCAATAATAAGCTGCAGGTCATAGTTGGCACAGTATGTATCATTACGACTATTTCTATGAGAGGTTTACACATGCTTTTGTTGCCTCTAGCCTTTACAACAATGGATTTTTTTATTTATTTCAGGTAGCTTTTGGTATGGGAATCAACAAACCAGATGGTTAGTATGCAAAACATTCCTCAGCTATATAATTGATGTGTTTATGCCATCCATCAATAACATTTTATGCAATTGTTTTCTATATGAAAAGATAAATGCAATGCAGCCGTTTATTTCACACGTTCACCACTAAAACAGGATAGACTCAGATTCAGTGTCATACTATTGTAATATTTTCGAAGGTTTTAATGCAGATTTGGACACTATCACTGGTTTAATTGTTTTTTTTTTCATTGTTAATGTGCATTTGCATTTCACTTATTTGCATTGTGAACGTATTGTTTGACCAGGGTTCTTTCTATGACAGTGAAAATTAATGTTTTTTTTTTCTTCCTTGGAGGGGTGTTATTGATGTGATGATTTGTAAATGAGGCCTCCTTTGATCAGAATTCTACTGGAGTCTTAGAGATATCTATATCTGGATTCTTTACATGATTTAATTGTTTCAAACTGATGCTTGCATTGGTGGATAGTGGAGTTCATTTTGTAGCACAGAGAAGCTTGCTTATGAGTATTTTTGCTAGTGACATCCCCAGTGGGTGCACATTCTATTTGCTTTACCTTGACTGAAGCTGATAACATTTAACACTAGACATTTTTATGTAGTCAGGTTTGTCATCCATCATAGTTTGAGTAAATCAATGGAAACATACTACCAGGTTTTGCCCTGATCCTAATAAGATTTTCTTCTGTTAGATAACCTTTCCATTTTCTCTAGAAGCTTAATTTGTTGGGCGAGGAATGGTTTTTATCCAAATAATATCGCATGCAAAAGTCTTTGGGCTTGAAGCATTGATAAAGACTGTGCTTCCAAAGCCTTTTGCTAAAAATCAATTTGCTGAAGATGAATGGGGGTTGCAACGAGGCTTTAATACAAAGGACTATTGATCCTAAATTCTTAAGCAGACAGGTGAAAGAAAGCCCAGAAATGGTTCTTATGTAACTCTTTTTTACAGGAAAGTGGACGAGCTGGTCGAGATGGACTTCCTTCCGAATGCCTACTTTACTTTAGACCTGGTGATGTTCCACGGCAGGTGAAACTTTGCTACACTCTTGACTATAAATTTGTGCATATTTCTGTCCATTTATCTTTTTCTGCAAAAAACTAGAGCTTGCCGGAGATACGACCTTTACATCTTGAGCTCAAACAATTTGCATTGGATATCTGAGGTCTATTTTTGGCACCAATTTCATTTAAGAACATAAGTATGAGATAAACAGTTATGTGACATAAAAATGTAATCAATCTATTTAAAGTTTTGAACTGATCTATATGTTGCATATAAATTGCTGGGTTATGTGAACAAATGTCATACCAATTTTTCTCAGAGTTCAATGGTCTTCTATGAAAATTCGGGGCTACAGAATCTCTATGACATAGTACGATATTGTCAGGTAATTTCTTCTACAATATCAAGTTTTATTAAGTAGTTGATCTCTTCTCAGTTGTTTGAAGTTTTAAAGTTAGAATAGTGATTTCTTTCTCCTTCCTCTTCTTGTTTAGGTGGGGTTTCTTAATTGTTTAGGCTTATTGGTTCCCTAGCCAATCTGTTGAAGTGTGAATATAGGAAACAAGGTTGTTAAAGTGTGAATATATACGTGCTGCTTTAGTCCTTTCTGTATGCTGGATTGAGTGCCTTTCTTTCTCCTTTTCATTTGTCTGATTATGGAAAATGATTATGCCCATTAAGTCATTGAATTATTAAAATTTAAATTGAAAGAATATCTACAAATAAAGAAGTGGTGTGTAATTGTATTATCCATTTTTAGGGTTTTCTTTAGGACCCTTGTCTTAGGGATTTTATCTTCGGGAAGTTATGAGCTCCTTTAATTAATCAGGATTAGGAGTAGTATATGTACTATAAATAGACTTATTTGGTTTGTATTTTGTATAATGTCACAATACATAAGAATGTTGTTTAAGGTTATGTTTTCCTCTCTTTTCATCCTTATCTACCAAAACTCTTTACTTACAACACTAATTGTAATTTTCATTCCCTTTAATGCAGTCCAAAAGACAATGCCGACGAAGTGCCTTTTTCCGACATTTTGCTGAGCCACTTCAAGAGTGCAATGGTATCTTTTATTCTTGTCATTTACTTTTCTTTTGTTCTCTTTCCTGATGTTGCAGGCTTTATATATATACTCGATGTTACAGAGATGTGTGACATCTGTGCATGGTCAAGAGAGGTGAAAGAAGTGGATCTCTCTGGTTTGTTGCTCTGACTTTTAGTTCAATTTTTACCTTCTACACTTCATGTACCATATATTTTGTATCAAACTGATTGATTTCCTTTTTTTTTTCTTCCTTTTGATATCTCAACTTTTTCCTACTTTCATCCTCCCATTTTATTTAGACAACCTTAACATATGGATACTTTACAGATTATGCAAAACTGATGGTTTCGTTGTTGCAAAATATGCATGCAAATGATCAGAGGTCAACAATGTTGCAATTAGTTGATAAAATGAAAATAAAACAGAAGGAACTAGGTTGGTTTGTTCTCTATTCTTTTTATAATTTATACTTGTCTGGCTAGAGTATTTGCTATGAAATACTAAGACCTTTGGGCCTAGTCAGTCCTTCCCTCTGTTCTTGTGTTGCCACTTAACATGGTTTAACAGTAAGGTTGGAGGAGTAACCCATGGCTCAAAAGTTAACCAAATCGTTGTGTGTAGAGACAAAATAAATAAATAAGAACACAACATCCAAGCTGCTGGATGTGTGTTAACTGCTCTCGTAAACTTCATTGAAAATAAAGAAAACTCTCCTCCTTTCCTTCATAATTCATGAAAATTGCAATATTTATCATGTATCAATCTTAATTTGTTTCTCCAATGTAATTTATCACAAAAAATGAATCTCATATCCTCCTATATTAATTGTCCAGGTTCTGAATTGAAGCGAGAGGAAATTGAGCAGCTCATCTTACACCTTTTATTGGGGCGGTTTTTGGTAATACGTTGTTCCTTCATCACTGAAAGTTATACAAATTTCTTGTTCTTAAAATTAGCTGTGCATATTGTAGACAAGGCAAGACAACCTCATTACATTTAGAGTAAAAATGGAAGAGCAAACACTGTAGAGTATTAGCATATATGATGAATCTGATTGAGTTTTATGATTTATTCTTTCATCTACTTTTGAGGCTAAACTATATGATTGATATCGATGTCCTTTTGTTTGGCTAAAATTTTGTATCGTTATCAATGTCCATTTGTTAGTTTGTTGTTCTGTTACAGTACTAATAGAACAGATCTGTGAAATCGTTGTGGGTGATAAACTTATTGTCTATACGACACAAAAATAACCCACTTTCTTTGCAAAATTTGAAAAGCACCAGTCTTAACTTTCTGTACTGTACTGCTGTGAAACTGCACATATTTTTCCATGATTTGCGCTGAACAGCTGGAGTAATCTTCATTTCAATTGGTGCCTTACATAAAGTGCGATTCTTTGAAGCATGGATTTATCTAAGCCCTAAAACACTCAACTGTGACCCGGATGAGTCCATTCAAGTCAAAGACAATTAAAAATTCTTGAGAATCGCCTCATAGAGTTAGGGAGTTAGTGAACAAAGAGTTTCTGTTTTTCGTTAACATCTACAGACATGTAACCAGTTTCACAATCACAGTATCATGATTATGCTAACCCTTAATTTACTTAAAAAGAAAAAAAAAACTGTGTAGAAAAAGTAAGGGGGATATATTCCATTATAATCTTACTTTGGATTGCATTAACTGTCAGCTCTAATTTTGAAGTTCCAAGCTTTCACATTGATCTATCAGAATAGCGGGTGATTTAGAATAAACCTTTTCTTCATGTAGAAAGAAGAATTTCAGCATACAGCTTATGCCACAAATGCCTACATTGCCGTGGGGCCGTTGGCCAAGCAAATACTACAAGGTACTCGTGATTTCCTATCAAAGATGCTAATCTATATATAATAAAGCCAATATATCATAGAAAAGCGTATTAAAGTCTTTTATTACATCTGTGCTTTGTTATTTCTTTTATTCAACTGTGAAATTCGTTAATGATAGACTGTTTCTTTCAACGAACTCGGTTGATTTTTCTAATTTAAGGCCAAGCTTGCACCAATTTGCGTCGCGAACTAAACACATCTGATTCTTCATCCAAAGTGCTGGTGTGTGTGTCTGCATTCGATTTTCCAAGTGTCATCGTCACATGTTGATTACCTAATTGTTATCTATTTGGTTATTATTTAAGCTGCCCATGGTGCTATTACACCATAGAGTGGAAAATATAAGATTTTCCATGTTTCTTTTGTTGGCACTATTTGTTGCACGGTGTCCAGATGTACTTACCTCCGCCCGATTGTCATTGTTTATGTGCAGGAAAGAAAACTGTGACGCTTGAGATTTACACTGAACAGAGAACTAATGCGGGTGGTGTAAGATCAGTGAAGCGCCGCAGCCCTGGGTCCTCTGGTTTGGAGCTAAAGCTTGATGAGCTGAGAAAAGAACTGTCCTACGCTGGAGGAATACTCCCACACTCAGTCTTATCCATGGAACAAATCAGCTTATTAAGTTCCCAAAAACCAAATTCACTGGAACAGGCAAGTTTTAAGTATGTTTGGATATGTAGTGTTGAGTGGATTAAAATGAAACGGCGAATAGCAAAAAGGTGTAAAATGGAAAACTATGAAACAAATATACTATTTCATTATTTGAATATTTTTGTAATTGAAAGGAAAAAATTGATGGTTCCATACTTCCATCCTATACCCCATCTGAAGCATAGAGAAGAAACAGGAAAGTGTATGCATGACATTAAGTTCCTCTCCATTTCATTATATTTTTAACAATCCAAATAATGTAACTCAATTTCATTCACTTCAATTTCACTTCATTCCGTTATTCTATCAGTGCTCATCCACACCATATGAAATAGATGTTATCCAGATCAGAGTTATGATATCTGTTTGTGTGTGCAGTTGGAGAAGGTAATTGGAAAATTGAAGACAGAAATGTACGGAAATAGAATACTTGAGCAAATTCAAAAGTATTCGGATTCCAAGCCCACTGATAAACAAGAAACTGATGGTAGAGCAGCAAAGAGGTCAAAGACCAAGAAAAATCTTGTGCTCATTTAATAGTAGTGAAGATGAAGAATGATAACTGGTAAATATTTGTGTTCCCTCGGCAATTTTTGTTTTAGTTATTAAGTTATGGCACAGTTGAGGAAAAAGAAGTTATTCAATTACAAACTGAGCTTCTGGCGCATCCAAATGATGAAATGGAATCTTTATGACCAGTGCCACAGGGTTTTGATTGTTCCTATCATTAAAAACAGTTGATAGTATCGAAATTACAGTAGAGACCGTACCCTGTAGATATTTAAACAGAAAAGTTGGTACTCTGTAATTTAATTAATTATTACCCTGATTTTATTTCTCTATGTTTTCAAATGTCATTTTAAATAACGTCTGTACTGAGTATTTTGTTATTCCGAGATGGTTAATTAGAAAAAGAACCGGAGTCTACCTCGTGATTTAATTTATACAAATTAAACAAGTTTTAAATATGTTGATTTATTCTGTAAATGTTGCATTTAAAATTTATTTTCAAATGGGTGTTTACGTTTGTGATGAATTATGATGTGTTTCTAAAACGTAAATATTAGCACAAATATTATGATATTATGCTAGTATTTTCACGAGGGATATAGTTTACTCGTACATTACTATTTATGAACAAATATGTTGTTCATTCAGCTATGAATAGACATCTGATAAAAAAGATACCATTAAACCAAACTTACGGTATAAGTCTCTACAACCAGTGAGAAGACTAAAAATTTAATCTAATAAACTTAGGGTTCATAGTTTCAATAAATTAAAATATAAAATATAAAATGAAACATGTATAGTTTTATGAAGGTATAATTACTGATTTAGTTTTCTATTTTTTGGTTTAGTTTTGTTCTGGTTAAAAAAAAGTGTAAAAGACCAAAAAAAAAGAGAAGTATTTTAATCTTAGCTAATGATTCAGTTAGGTCAAAATAATTTCAAGTAACACTCTTATTTATAAGCAAGTTGGGTACAATTTTTGTAGATATACATAATCAAATATTTTCAAATAATTTAATCAAAAGATAATTAGTAAATAACAAGAATAATATCTCTTAATTTGGTTTATATTCATCAAATGTAAATGGAATTTTTCTTCAAGATTCTTCTTTATATTCTTGAATATTCTCCTTTCAATCTTAGCTTCCTATAGTGAGGTCGGTCCTAGGGTGACATCCTCGCAAATCTTGAATCATCAACCAGGTACCCTTAGTGGCGTCAGTCCTAGGGAGACATCCTTTTGGATTCTTGCAATGACCTCTACTCTATGGAGACATCCTTCTGAATTCTTGCAATGACCTCGGTTCTATGGAGACATCCTTCTGAATTCTTGCAATGACCTCAGCTCTGTAGAGACATCCTTTTGGATTCTTGCAATGGCCTTGACTCTATGGAAACATGTTTCTAGATTCTTGCAATGACCTCAGCTTTATGGAGACGTGTTTTCTAACTTGAATTTTCATCTAATTCCTTGGTCTATTTAATATCTTGGTTTATTAGAGATCTTCTCCATCCGGGAGGGCACATAACTCTCCAAATTTTGAGCTTCTATCACTATACAATAGGAGCGAGAAAGTTGCTATTCAGTAACCATCGTTTGCAGCTTCCCATACTTCATCATCACTTTTTACCTAATCCTGAATAGGTCATCGATTTAGTAAGCTCTCAACATTACACAAACTTTAGCTAAAATATGTCGTCTGTTTGGTAATCTATTGTTTGGTGAGCTCTTAGTATTACACAACTTCTAAAATTAATTAAGCTGAGTTGACGAGCTCTCAACATAAAAAAACTACAATCCAGTAATTTGAGTAGGTCGGCTGAAAGAGGAGATCTCAGTATCTGATTCTGTTTGAAGTCAGTCGTGTTGAAGAGGTAGGCAAAAAGATGAGCTTTTAGTATCAGATTGTTTAACACAATCGTACTAAGCAGATCGACAAAAAGGTGAGCTCTCAGTTCTTAGTTCTTGCAATGCACTTTTCATCAATTATAATAAGAGTGTCGGTTGAGAAATGAGCTCTCAATTCCTGTAATGCATTTATCATTAGTTATAATAATAGTGTCGACTGAGAAACGAGCTCACGACTTGACACGTTGTATGGACACGGTGTTAACTTCAACCTAACGGAGATGACCAAATTGAACCCTTGGGGTACTAAATTCAACCAACAAAAAATATGGGGACCAAATTGAACTAAATCAAAAAATTAGGAGATCAAATCAATAATTATACCTTTTATGAAATATCAAGAATAATTGGTGTAATTTATTATTTTTAAATGTTTAATATATATATATATATATATATATATATATATATATATTATTTAATCACTACAAATTAAATTAAGGATGGGTAAATTTATCTGAATAGGACTGAACCATGAAAAATAAAAAAATACAGCTCTCTTTAAGTGGATTGAATTATAAAATAATGTAGACAAACTAAACTCCTATTAAATCAATTGAATATTTAGAACTGAATTGTTCTTGTCGATTTTCTAAACTGAACTGAATTTTTTAGTATTGGTTTTGAAAAGAAAGATTGTCCTGTTTCTTTAGTGCGTACAATGTCTTCTTTATCATTTACACAACACCATAATTGGTATTGAAAAACCAATAATGTCACAAATAGTTAAAAACTTGGTAGAAATTATCGACAAATTCGCTTCCATTGTACGACAACTCTTCCACCTAAGCATTTTTGCCACTAAAGTCCACCCTATGAAACAGTATATTGTGTATATATTTACTTTTGATTAACTGATAAATATTTTTCTATTTTTTAAAGAATGGGATGTTTAATAAATTAATGGTCGATTAGTTTTTAAATTATATATCCAGAAACGGAACTCTTTGTCATTTCATTTATATTTTTGTGAAAACTTATAACAAATTTTATTTGTATATAAATATTATAATTATCTATTTTGCCCACTAAAGAAATTTTTTAAATCAGTGAATGAATCCTGGTAAGGTCTTTTTAACTGCCCTTGTTAAAATAATTTATTTTCGCATAAATTTAAGTTCATAAATTTCAATTACTTTGTCCTTTCATGTTAGGAAGGGCCATAGCTAAACAAGTGGCTGAAGGAACATGCATGCATGCATATTATATTAAATCTCTCCCTCCACCTTTAACAAAGTCACTATACAAAATAATATTCTTCACTCTTTTTTTCTTTTTTTCCTTTTTTTTTACCTATAAGTATTTATTACACCCTTTTGAATTCAAGACTCTTACGTCCACATTAGATAAAAACAAAAAGTTAATAATAAAAAAAACTTATAAACTTATTATTTTAAGTTAAAAATAATGTTAATAATATCTTATGTATAAATGAGTTGAATCCATATGTTATTACCCTAAACATAATATATATATATATATATATATATATATATATATATATATATATATATATATATATATATATATATATATATATATATATATA
>Ga0209589_1009658_pt1 | contig 14453 bp, 8 predicted proteins | sample CowpeawhiteBW_FD_187525 | JGI IMG/M metagenome (GOLD analysis project Ga0209589, IMG submission 187525) | Root nodule microbial communities of legume samples collected from California USA - Cow pea white BW (SPAdes) (version 2) | ecosystem: Host-associated > Plants > Roots > Nodule | place: USA... | reverse complement strand
AAAAAAATATATATAATATATATATATATATATATATATATATATATATATATATATATATATATATATCTTTAATGATTTCGTATATATTTATTACAAACTACAAATATTACAAAAATTTAAAATTAAGAATTAAGAATTGAGAATAAAAATACAAATTAAATGTTTATTAAAAATTAGAAATTAAAAATAAAAATACAAATTAGAAGTTTAAAGAGTAATATAAAAAATTTATAAAAATTAAATAATCAAATAATATAATGTAAATTTTTTAAAAAATAAAAAGATTACAAATATTAAAAATTAATAGAAATAAAAATTCAAATTAATAGTTGAAAGACTAATACAAAAAATTTAAACACATAAAATAATAAAAAAATTATATTTATTACAAATTACAAATATTACAGATTATTAAAAATGAAAAATATTTTTTTTTAAATTACAAATATTACAAATCATTAAAAATAAATATGCAAATTAGAAATTCAATGACTAATACAAAATATTTATACAAAAAAAAATAATTATAAAAAGTAAATGAATGTCATCTTTTGTCTTAGTTAATTAAAAATTCAAGAATCAAAATTCAAATTCAAAATTGGAAATAAAAGTAAAAATTAGAAGTTCAAACAGGAATACAAAATAATCAATAAATGAAAATGAATGTCAGTTTTTGTCTTAATTGATTAAAAAAAATTATTACAAATAAATTCCTTTCAAAACATGAAATAAATTAATTGATGGTGTAAATTTTCATTGAATTTCGGTTTTTGTTTTGGTTAATTAGAATTCAAAACTTATTTGTATTCAGGAAATTATTTTTAAATACTAAAAGATAAATTCAAAAAATTATCATTTTATTACAATGTTAATAAAAAGAATAAGTTATATGAGTTACAATATATAGCTATCATGGTTTTGAAAATGTGAAATAAGTTATATATGTTGTGCAACAAAAATGTACGATAGATCAAAACTTAATCTCTTTGATGTAGCTAGCATGATAGTGTAGTTGACAAAAAAAAAAATAATAGCAACATATCAACTCACACAACAAAAGATAATAGTACATGTATGTAACCTGAAATATATTTTTACGAATTATTGATTGCTAAGATTGAAATGTAAACAAATGTTGAAAGACAAAAATCTTTTAAAAAAAATACACATACAATAAACTTGCTTTCATATAGCTAGCACGATTATGGTGTTGACAATATAAAATAATATCAACACAGTTAGACTTTGCTAGCAAATTGTCACTGCAAAAATAATTAGGGATTGAAGTTGAGCAATAAGTAATATACTTCATAAATAAATAAACAAAAATTTGAAATGAATGTTTTAAAAATTAGAACAACTAAAGAACAACAAAACATATTGTAGCTAGCATGATAGTGTAGTTGACAAAAAAAATAATATCAACACATTCAGATTAAGCTAGCAACATATAACAATGTTTACAAATCAACAGACAACAAAAGATAAATACTATATGTATGTAACCTGAAATATATTTTTACGAATAATTGATTGATAAAATTGAAATGTAAACAAATGCTTAATGTACTTACATTTTTTTCAACTTCGTAGCATCTTCACCATCACAGTTAAAAATTATCCTCATACAGTTCATACAGTTTTGAATAGAAACTTTATCTATAAAATATATAAAGATGTCAAACACTTTTTAAAAAACTTACTACAGCTGTACAAAATGTCAAAAAGTTAGTTACCTTGGAAGATCTTCACTTTGCAATAATGTAAAGCAATGACAACATATTGATCCTCTCTAGAGGCAAGAAATGCATTTAACATATCAACATATTGACCAAATAAAGTACACTCCAGTCGATAACTATTGCATGATGTAAAATTTCGTTAGATAAGACTAATGTTAAACATCAAATAAAAGAAGAACAATCTTCTTACCCATCAGATTCAATAAGAACGACATTCATCTTGGTCTTCTTACCACCTTTCTCTAACTCTCTCTCCGTTCCAACACCAGTAAACATTCCAATGACATCTAAACAAAAATAAAACAATAAAAAAAATAAAACATGAATAAAAATTTAAACGCAAAGAAAAAAAATTAATATACTTACTAACTAAGTAATCTGTGTCAAAACCAGGTGCTTTGATGGTTGAAAAAGGGGTGTATGCAGTACTAATTTTGGGAACTAAGGTAGATTCTACCAAATTGACCTTGGTTCTAAATTGGAAGTTGATCTTATAGGCGTGATTTGTAGTTCTATAAGAACTACCATTACATGAAACACTAAAAGACTGAATGGAGTAAACCTTATCCTCTTTGATTTCAGATTGAAATTTGTTTATCAGTGTGCGTCTAACAGCCGCATGGATTAGGACACCCTGCACAAACAATTTCATATATCACATTATAATATAACATGGAAACTAAAAAAGTAAAGAAAAGTAAAAAAATGACGGATGTTTATAGTATGGTCTAGTACCTCTTTGTCTTGAAGAACAATCTCCATGGAAAATGGAGATTTTCCTTTTGTGTAATCTTCAACAAACCATAACCTTACCACTCTTGCAACAATATTTCAGCTTTCCTTCTCCGGGTTCAGTTCTTGTAATGAATGGGTTTGTTTTTGCAAAGCAGACATGGTGTAAGAAAAACGGAAAATTAGACAATAGTGAAGAAAGGAAGTTGTGGATAGATGTATTTGTAGAGAACATAAAAAAATAAGAATAGTCTGATGTATTTGTAGAGATAATACATCAAAACTAAAACCGTACGCATGTTGTGGTTTTGGTTACACAAATTCAGTAAAAATCGGGATAAGCAACTGTTAAACATATGAAAAGGACAAAAGAAAGAAAAATAACTTTTATGAAATGCCTACTATGGTTCATTCAAACCAAAACCATACGCATACTCTAGTTTTGGTTTCCCAAAGTGAGTAAAATATGGGAAAAGCAACTGGTCAAACATATCAAGACCAGAGAAAAAAACAAAAGCTCTTTTTCACACGGCTCAAGAATAAAAGGAAAATATGGCAGAGAGCAAAAGAAAAATAAAAGCTGCAGGACATTTAAAAGGAAATAAAGATATTGTTTGAAGGTTTCAAGAAAAGGAAAAATGAAGACAACAAAGAAGAAAAAGGAAAGAAGAAAAACAAAAGTATGAAGTAATCAGAAAGCTGAGAAAGGAAAGAAGTAACATGATGCAGTCATGTAGCTGCATCGAAGATAAAGGAAAGAAAAGACCTGATGTTAATTAACTGAGGACTCCAACATAAAATATGGGTAAACCTACATAAAAAAAATCAATCATAAGGTTACAAATAAATTATAAGGTCGAATAAAATAATTAAGAGATATCTAATTTGTTTTAACAAAATTAAAATGATATCTTTGATAATGAAATACTGGTTTCAAAACTTCTACATTATTAGTTCTCATATACAATCCCATGGACAACAACTTTGGTTATGGCTTTGAGATCCTCAAGACAGAGCATGAGCAAAGCAGTTGGCCATCTTTCTTGCATAAAATTGCAGCCAACATTGTATCTTTTGCATAAAAAACATTACTTCCTCTACATTGAATTCCAACAATGCCTGAGAAAACAAATCCACCTTGGGTTGCAATGAAGAAAACTGAGCAAATCCTTTAAAAAAAAAAGAAAAAGAAATCAAACATATAAAAAAACAAAAATCAAACATACACTTAAAAACTAATTATGTATTAATACTGTTACATCTGATAGAATACAATAACATCAACAGTCAAGAAATCAACAACCACTAACAATAAAAATTGAACATAATAAATTGAGATGAAAATAATATCAATGCATATAAAATTAAAAAGAATAATCACTGTTCTAACTTCAACTAAATTCACTTTAACAAAACTCAATGAGTTCCAATGAGTTCCAACTTCAGACTAAACTCATGACTATCATTTTGAGACATCCTGTATATCAATCTTCAAAACCTACAAAATAGGTAATCACTAAAAATGTGAAATAATCCTGTAAAAACAAATAAAACAAAGTAGTGGTCGAATATGATGGAAAACAGAAAAAGCTAGAAATAACCATAAAAATTTTGAAATCATATGGTAAAAACATAGAAATTCTAATGTAGTGGTCGAATATGATGGAAAACATAAAAATATACAAATACCATAAAACCCAAAACCTGATTGGAGATGATCGAAGATGATAGTAAAAACATCAAGGGTAAACGGTGAAGGCAAAACCAAAACATGATCAGAGAAACCCTAAAAAATGTGAAATCAGCCTGTAAAAACAAAGAAATTAGTATGGAAACATAAAACAACAAAAACTTAAGAAGTAGTGGTCGAATATGATGGAAAACAGAAAAATATACAAATCAACCCTAAACAAAAAACCAAAACTTGATCAGAGATGATTGGAGATGATAGAAAAAACATAAAGGGTAAACGGTAAAGGCAAAACCAAAACCTGATCGGAGAAACCCTAAAAAATGTGAAATCATCCTGTAAAAGCAAAGAAATTATCATGGAAACATAAAACAATAAAAACTTACGAAGTAGTGGTCGAATATCATGGAAAACAGAAAAAGATACAAATAAACCCTAAAAGTAATAACCAAAACCTGATCGAGATGATCGGAGATGATAGAAAAAACATAAAGGGTAAACGGTAAAGGCAAAACCAAAACCTGATCGGAGAAACCCTAAAAAATGTGAAATCAGCCTATAAAAACAAAGAAATTATCATGGAAACATAAAACAACAAAAACTTACGAAGTAGTGGTCGAAAATGATGGAAAAACAAAAAGAAACAAATAAACCATAAAAACAAAACGAAAACCTGATCGGAGATGATAGAAAAAACATAAAGGGTAAACGGTGAAGGCAAAACCAAAAACTGATCGGAAAAAACCTAAAAAATGTGAAATCAGCATGTAAAAACCATAAAAACAAAACGAAAACCTGATCGGAGATGATCGGAGATGATAGAAAAAACATAAAGGGTAAACGGTGAAGGCAAAACCAAAAAATGATTGGAAAAAACCTAAAAAATGTGAAATCAGCATGTAAAAACATGATCGGAGATGTATATGGTGTGGTTGAGAAGAGTTGAGTGTGAAGAGAGTGAAAGAAATTGAGTGTGAAGAGAGTGAAAAAAATTAGGGTGATGGCAGAGAGTGAGAGAAGAGTTGTTAGGGTTACGACAAAGAGTGATAGAAGAGTGTTGACGGAAGAGAGTGAGAGAAGAGTGGAGTGTGAAGGAATTAGGGTTTAGAAAAGGAGTGACACGTGTCCTCGCAAGGCTTTGCCACTTGTCAAACAAATAGAGTGTTAGAAAATGTTATTTTGAGTTAATTTTGTGTGTTTTGCTTTTTGTGGGTCATTTAAAAAGTTGTCTTTTATGCTACCTTGAATTGTATTATTAATAGATTTGATCACTGTTGAACTTTGTACTTTGTCTTGTATTGGCATTGTGGTTTGCCTTAGGATTTCATTTTAAGTACCTTGGATATCTGTAAGGAGTGATGTTATACTCCGAATCTTTGCTCTTATATTATATTATGTGACGTGTCGTTTAAGTAAGTTTATTTATTAAATGGGACGTTACATATTATATATGTATATAATATATATTTATAGAAAACACTTATTTTAAACTATCTCAAAATATATAAATGATGTCATTATAAGAGTATTAAAAAACAACGTTGTACAAATTATTTAGAAGACAAAAAATAGATAATAACTATAGGAAGACATCAAAATTAATAGTGAATTTGGGGAACACAATAATATATTTAAATTGAGCATAATTGTAATGTATAATCTCCATACAAATTCATTAGAGTTTATATTTAAATTGAGCATAATTGTAATGTATAATCTGCATGCAAATTCATTAGAGTTTATTTGTCGCACGTCCTAAGATAGCGTAGGTGAACTTCTATTTCTCTCTTATGTGTATTATACCACTCTCACCTTACATGTGAACAAAAAGTTATGGAACAAATGCACACTCCTTGATCACCAATAACAGAGACATTGCATATAACATCTAATCATGTAAGTGTCATTAGGTGTCTAATTTTTACCTGGTGTAACTCACAAATCACAATGATTTTGAAATGGTAATTATCAATTTTTTTGTAGTGCTAATAGCAGAAGTTACACTATTTTCATTTTTACACATTTTGTGATGTTGTATTTCTTTCTTGTCTTTATTATCATTTTTCTAGCACAAATATTTGTTTTCTCTGTCTCCCTTTTTGTGACAATTATAACACTATACACTTGTGTACTAAGACTTGAAATTACTCGTGTTTTAATTTTTGCCATGTTTCAGTTCTTTCTTCCAACCTCTCCATTGCTTCTAGTAACAACAACTTCTTACTCAAATAAAGTACCTTGTATATTCTCTTTTAGCTCTTCATATAAACATTATCGATGAATTTTACTAGTATATTTTAAGATTTTCATTACAAAAAGAATATTCATCAGTAATGGATCTGTGAGTAAAATCTAGGGATGACAATGAATTTGGTCAGCCCTTTACCCAACCCGCAACAAAAAACCATGTACCTGTCTCGTTACTCGCCAAATATCTATTTAAAAAATACTCACGGGTAAAACCTGCAGATATTCGTAGATACTCGCAAATATTGAAAAAATATATATTTTATAAATTTTTATAATAAAATATAAATACAAAAAAATGTAAAATATTATACAAATTAAATTGAATATAAATTAAATTAAATTAAACTTAATAAAATTAAAATTAAATTTCAATTTTTTGGGATAACGGATACTTGTGAGTACGAGTAGTTAGATACCTACATCCGACCCACTTATAAAAGAATATTAAAATACCTGCTACCTATAACACCCTGACTACTAAATAAATAATTATTATTTGATAAAAAGATAGATTTTTTTTTGTACAATAAGATTTTCCTTGAGAGAACACTAACAATAACATAACTTCATATATATATATATATATATATATATATATATATATATATATATATATATATATATGTCAATAGTTTATATCTATGTAATTGTTTATAAAATATTACAAAAATATGTATTTTGTAGAATATTAAGAGTTCTACATCAGAATAGAAGACTATCTATATTTTAAAGATCTCTTAAAGATATTAATGTAAGTTATCTATGAGTCAATCTTCAAAAGATTCCCCAATAATTTCCCAAACAGTTCTCATTGAGCATGTTCCTCTTATACTCGTAGAACAAGTACATATGAAAGAAAAGTATGAAAGGGGTGAGGTCTTTATATGCTTTAAATATCAATCTTAATAAACTCAATAAACAATAGAGATATTAAGGGCCTAGAATTTGACTTACAACCACATGACTCATTCTCATTGTATCAAACATATGGATCCATATTTCCATTTCTGATGATCCATTATGAACATCAAAAGTTACTTTGGAAAGTGATTAGGTAGTTTAGTATTTCTTATATAAACAATGGTACAATCATAATTATTTCTTTCTCAAGAATATTAGCCATTTATCGGCCCATAAAAGAGATATATACTCACTACCTAATCATGGGTATTATTTTGAACTATCAAGATATCCATCTACTTGGTAAAACTTTCTTAGACCCCACCATGGTTTTGACCTTTCATCCTATAGTGTACCAAACTATGACTTTCCAAATACAAACACTCTGACATTGGTTTGATCTCAACTCATTGAAATCATAATTAACTCTTTCTTAACTGAAATACTCTTGGACAATTTCAAAGATCATAAAATGTGATGATTATCAAGATATGTTATTCTTGACCAATAATACATACACCATCCACAAAGAATATAAAATAACCATAAAACATATAGGTAACTTTCTTTTATCCAAGCTCATTGAATAAAATAATTTTTACTTTACTTTTATATTTTTTGAATTATAAAATAATGATAAAATAGAATAAGAATCAAAACAAGAACTTTAAATAAATAACTATATATGGATTGCAATGTTATAAACAAATATAAGAACAAAAATATAAATTAATATAAAGGACATGTGCATAAAGAGATAAATGAAATGAATAAATATGATTGGTATGTAATTGAAAATAAAATAAATAAAATAGATAAACATGACTAGTGCATAACTAAATAAATTAAATAAAAATAAATGAACAAGATATGTGCTAATTAGAGATAAATTAAAAGAAATAATTAAGTAACACTATAAAGTTAAATAAAATAAAATAATAAAACAACACCAATACGTAATTGGAGGTAAATTAAATAAAATAAAATAATAATATTAATGCGTAACTAGAGGTAAAATTAAATTAAATTAAATTAAATAAGTAAAGAGGATAATAATTGAATGAAAATAAATAAAATTATGTAATTTAAAATAAACAAAAAATAAATATAACACATATGAGTTTATCAAGATTAACATAAAAACAACTTAACCTTACTCCCCTCTACCTTAATTGTTAGAGGGACACACTTGCAATATTTTTAGAACTAAAATGTCATTGCTCCAAGCTTTCCCTCTCTTTCTCTCTCTCTTTCTTTTTCTTTTCTATGTCTTTCTTTCTTTTTTCTTTCTTTCTCGGGTGACTCCCCTGTTTTTTCTTCCATGTATTTATAGGCTAGGATAACATTCATTTCATTAATGAGAGCTAATTTTTCTTCTAGTATTTATAGACTAGGATAAGATTTCTTTCATTAATGAAAGCTAAGCCAAAATTTTTCAAAGTAATACATGTGCATTCAATACATGTGCATTAAGTTATCTTATCTCATCATTCATTCTTTATTTATTTACAAACCATGCATTCGCCAACTTGTCTAAGTAATAAATGCATGCATTAACTGCAAAATATTTCTTCTTTCTTAAGTAACTTAATTTTCTTTTAGCTACTTTTATACTTCATCAATTTATAGGCCAAATTACAATGCATTTTGAATTCCAAGTCAGGATTACTTTCATTAATAAAGAGATAATTCTTCTTTAACTTTTCTTTTTCTTTTTTCTTTTTTCTTATCTTAACTCATTTTTTAAAATATTCATTCAATTTTATTTTTTTAATATTATATATATTTCATTAGTTTTTCCTCAGTAATTAATTTTTTTTATTATCGACAAGTATTTTTATTAGTTCATTTTGTTGGTAAAATGAGTGTCAAAGATTTCATTTTAGGCTTTAACCATGTCATGGAAAAATTCGTTGGTAATGAATTTTTTAAAATCCATCGATAATTAAATTTTTTGAAAATTCGTTGACAAATCTACCAATAATTAAATTTTTGAAAATTTGTTGATAAGTGTATTTTTTAAATTTGTCGACAATTTCATTGATAAATAGTCAGTAAAATGGGTGTCAATTTTCCCATTAAATTTGACAATATATTTGTTATAAATTAAATGAAGATAAGTGAGAAAAAGAAGAGAAGACAAGAAGAAAGAAGAAGAGAAATAGGAGAATAGGAGATAGTGGCAACGACAAAGGAGGAGGAAGAGAAGCCAAATGTGGCAAATGCAGCGATGATTACTGTGACGACGATGGAGGAAAAAGGGAAAGAAAAATAGGATGAAAAAGAAAACGAAAGGAAGAAGTAAAGGAGGAGAAGAAGGAAAAAGAAGACCAACTAACAATATTTACCAATAAATTTTAGTGATAGAAAAATATATGTCATTAATTACCAACGAATAATTACTGATGGATTAAGGTTGTCAGTAATTAATGATAGATAATTATCAACAGATTTTGTCGTCAACAATTACCGATGAATTTTTCTATTTGTCAGTAAAATGTATTAAAGAATATTTTATGGATGGATTTTTATCGTCGATAAGTTGTTAATAATTTTGCATCACCAACAATTTTTTTGTATTATTAATAGATAAATTCATCGGTAAATTCCATTTTTTTTAGTGAGTCTTTATTTTTAAACATAAAAATAATACTATTATATTATGTTTCTTCTTATTATTTTACAATTTGTTTCATAATGTTTTTTTGTTACAATTGAGTTTCAATTTTATTTAAAATTGCACAATTTTAACCCTTTTGTTAAATTATTGTTAATGTCGTTTGGTGGGTGCTACGTGCCACTATCTTGAATTTTAATTTTTTTAGTTTTTTCTTTTTATTTTTTTTTTTTAAATTTCATCCCTTCATCTCCTTCCTTTTTCTCCTTCTTCTTCCCCTCCTTATCCTCATCCTCCTCCTCTTCCTTTCTATCTCCTTTCTTCTCCCCTACACCACCACCAACCCTAACACTGGAAACTTCAAAACACCATCACAATTTAATCGTCCTGAAAAAAAAATGTAAAGTCCTAAAGAGCTCCCATTTTGGCATAACAAATCTAACTGTGGGCAAAGCTGCAACTCCTTTGCGGGTGAAAGTTGGGTTGGGGTTGGATAATTGATATCGGTGGTGTGGGGGGAGGAGGAGAAAAAATATTGAGTGGTGATAAGAGGAAGGAGGAGAGGAAGGAAATGAAAGGGTAGTGTGTGGAAAAAGATAAAAAAAATAAAACGATGAAACAAAACTAAAAAGAAAGAAAACAAAAAAAAAATTTAAAATATAAAAATATTGATTCATAATACTCATCAAATAGTGTTAAAGGACATTTGAAACAAAATTATGACTCAATTTAATACAAAAAATATTTTAAAACAATTAAATATTTGTCTTTAATAAAAGACAAAAAATACTAATTCAACCTTCTAAATTAGTGATTTAATCCTTTAATTTGTTAGTTTGATTCCTTTTGGTCTCCTTATTATTTTTAGGTTCAATTTAGTTCTTCAATTTTTTAAAAATATTTAATTTTTGGTCCCCTTATTATTTTTTATTAAATTTAGTCCTTTTTTAAACGATTTAATTTTGTCCTTCATGATTTGAGACCAAATTAGTAATTAAGTTCAATTACAAATTATGTATACATGTTAAAATATTTTTGTAGAACTTATACATAAAATCACTCCACCTAAATACAAAAAAAATTGAGTATTTAGGTGGAGTGTAAAAAATAAAATAATTTGAGTTGTTAGGTTAAGTGATTTGATGTATAAATTATAAAAGAATTATTTTAATATATATATATATATATATATATATATATATAAATTGTAATTAAGTTTAATTACTAATTTGATCTTAAATCAGAAAGAAGAAAATTATATTGTTTAAAGAAAAGATGACTAAATTGAATAAAAAATAATAGAAATATTTTAAAAAGATAAAATGATATTTTCTCCTTAATAAATTACTTACATTTTACCAACTAATTTAAACTATATATTTTATAATTTCCTTTTATGTTATATTTCACTTAAACCGTTACTTAACAGCTTCTATAATTCGAGTTATATGTTTGAGTTTGTAGTCCATGGTAAAGTCATAAACGTGCTTTTTTTGACCACTTTATACATTGACATGCATTTTGGAGTTCTTGGAGTTCTGAAAGAGGACAACAATTTCATCTTCTCCTTTCTTAAACCAGAGAAAGAAAATTTTCTGTTCAATCTCTCATTTTCAAATCATTTCAATGGTCAAAGCATCTAGAACAACAAAGTTTATTATATATATGTTTCCAATGTTTTCACTTTCTCTAACTTCCATTTTATTTTATTTTAATAGCTAAACAAACAAGACTTTGCACTTTGCAACGTTGACTTTATGGTTTCTTTTTTATTCTAACATTTCTTTTCAACTATTTGCAAGACTTACTATAATAATAATATTGACAAAAATGTTTTCAGAAATCAGTCTAATTAGAATCTTCGCAGCCCAAAGAAATTAAACTGAAGAAAAAAAAAATTCCATTCTCTAGAAGAAAAACAAATAATGACAAGAAGGTCACAGATTTAAAAATATATAAGTATTAAAATTTATGTAAAATATTTTTATAATTTGAAATGGTTTAAAAAAATACAATAAATCATATATTATTAAATATCTAAAATCATAGATGATAATAATAACCAACGTTAGATGTCATTAAGCATTTATAATAAAATTCAGTATTTGTTAATTATATATTTTTTACGAAAACTATCATTAATTATATTTTTAAAATAAATTAATTTGAATAATAAAAAAATCATGATACTCATTAAAATATTGTTTAGAAAAAAATAGTAATCGATCATCGTTCAAAAATACTTTGTTTTCCTGTAGTTAAAAAATAGAAGAAGAAAAATATTGTGCATCGACAAAAATGAAAACCTTAAGAGTTTTTTGCAAAAGGATTAATTTTTTTTTTTGATAAATTGTGCATGGAGTACACGACTTACATTGAAGGTCAATACCATTACATACTTTAATTCTAGGATTGGTGATTTCAATATAATCAAGTCACTAATTGACGATTTCAAAATAAAATTATGCACACGAAACTATACTTAACCCTACATGTAATTGTTTTAAAAGCGTGTTTAAATCGGTAATATTAGAAAAAAATTAACCCCTTTTGTAAAAACCCCAACACTAAATTAGGGTAAACTTTGATATTTAATTTCTCCACCTGATATATTCATAGCTCTTATATTGTATGCACTTGACCCAAAAAAAATGTTAAAGATATACAATGACAAGAAAAAACAAAGAAAAAAAAACTAATGGTAAAAAATAAAATATTTGTTAAAAAAATTTAATTTGTCAGTTCACATGTATAATTTGACTGCGAAGAATTCCTAATAAATAATATTTATTTTTGAAACCAATATAAAAATATTAATAAAATAATTTAATAAGCAACTACAGTTATTTATAACCTAATAATAATAATGTTATTAGTATTTCTAACTTAGTAATAATTATAATAGTAGTAATATAAAAGAAAATTTATTAGAAGAAACTTATAAGAAAACCAATAAATAATACTATTTTATAAATACAATATTATTGTTTTTATAACAAGATAATTTAAAAAGAATATAAAAATTCTAAACGAACTATCCGGTCTTTACAGCTCAATAGGTTCAAGATGGGAGATTGTGTAGGGCCAATCTTAAAGTTTGAAAATATAACTTCAATTAAAACATGAGAAAATTTTATACTAGATATGTGGACCTAAATACCTATATGGTTCTAATTAGATTAAAATAAAATGTTAAACACAATTTCCTATAACTTAAAAATATTAAAGAAAAATATGCATGTCCATATCTTTGAAATCTATATTTTTTTATCACATTAACCAAAATAACACTTATTCTAAATTTTGGTTCTTCTATTTTAACATAACTTTAAACTGGAACAAATATTATATACATAGAGATAGATCCACTCCAAAAAGCCTGTCTAAGATAAGGATTTAATCTTAGTCTGAGGCCTAAAGGATTCAACATATTAATATGTAAGGTCTTAAAATTAAGGAATGAATTAGATATATTATTTAAATTTTATAAAAAATATTAATTTGAATCAAGATTAATCATAATAAATCTAAGAGATACAATATTACTAACACAAAAAAAATAAATTTAAGAGGTAGATAATTCATGTTAAAAATATTGAGGAATAAAAAAATTTGAGTTAACAAAAATGGTTTAATTATGCCTTTGGTCCCTATTTTGGAGTCAAAATCTCAACTTCGTACCCAAATTTTTAAAAGTCTCAAAATGATCCCTTTTTTTGTTAAAACGTCTCAAGTTTGTCATTTCTGTTAAGTTTGGGTTGATGCCGATAAATGGGGTACCACATGTCAGTTCCTCGATTTTTTTGATTTTTGAATTTTATTTTTGAATTTTTTTAAATTTAAAAAAAAAATTGTCACGTGTCAAGCTGTCGTCATGCCACGTGGCAGTGACAGAGTGATGTGGCAGTGATAATGTCAGGTGTCAGTATTATGCCAGATGTCATTTCCTATTAAATTTGATATTTTTATTCAAATTGATATTTTTAATATATATTTTTAACATAGCTAAGTTTATTTAAAATTGTATTTCACATTCAACTTTACTTAAAATTGTTTTCAAATTTTAAATTTATATTTTTTTTATTGTAACATGAACTAGTTAATTTATGAATTTTTTTTCTATTAACAACTTTAAAACAATTTTAAATAAATTTCAATGTAAAATATTAATTAAATGAACTTAATTTGGTTAAAAATATTTAGTTGTATAAATTTTGATAGAAATATTTTTGTACGTTTATATAGAAATTAAATTTGATTTCAATTTGGAAAGGGACAAAATTGCAAATTTTTACAAAAATTGGGACTAAATTGAGACAAAAATTAAAATAAAGAAACCAAATTAAGATTTTAGAAATGACATAAGTGACACGTGACATTATTATTGCCACATCACTCTGTCACTGTCACGTGACATGATGACAGCTTGACACGTGGCAAAATATTTTATTTTTTTAAAAAAATTCAAAAAAAAAATAAAAAAATTCAAAAATAAAATAAAAATAAAAAAAAAAAAAAA
>Ga0209589_1009657_pt1 | contig 14453 bp, 13 predicted proteins | sample CowpeawhiteBW_FD_187525 | JGI IMG/M metagenome (GOLD analysis project Ga0209589, IMG submission 187525) | Root nodule microbial communities of legume samples collected from California USA - Cow pea white BW (SPAdes) (version 2) | ecosystem: Host-associated > Plants > Roots > Nodule | place: USA... | reverse complement strand
CTCTCTTTATTTTATTGTGTTTATTAAAATAAAGGAAAGATTTTTAATTGATCTTTGATACAAAAAGGGAAAATATTAAAAGCACAATTTTTATTAAGAACCCAATTCACCCTCCTCTTAGTTTTTTTTTCTGCACGCTCAAACATTTCGCTGCGCGATACCAACACATTGTTTGTGGTTTACTTTTATTGTGTATGTTTTACATTTTCGCTTTTACTTCGTCTAGGTTGTGTTTTTTATCTTCAAATGGTGGGGAAATTCGATATGATAAAAAATATTGATGAGAAGAAAGAAACGTTGAAGCTTGTCGTTAAGTAAAAGACTTGTGGTTTGTTCATAACCGGGAGACGAGTCATATGGAGTTGATTCTTTTGGATCAGAAGGTAAACAAAGTGTGTTGTTGGTTGATGATCATAAGTGTGTAATGCATAATTTTAAAATCGTGAAGAACTAAGGAAAATTTCAGGTATGTGGGCATCCTTACAAGTTATTGTTCATAGGAGCAACAACTATAAAATAACAACCAATTTCAAGTATTTCACTAAACATTTACAACTTCAAAAGTATCGAGGATATAGTTGATGAAAATTTCTCTACTAATTTGGTATATGGTAGGTACATATGTAACGTCCTAGCCGAAAATTACTTATTAAAATAAATAAGAAAATAAATAAAATAACAACCTCATTTATTAATCATCAATTTCCCAAAAAACACGGGAAAATTTTAAAACTTAACCTTCAATGTGCCAACATAAATTAAATAAGTCGTATCAATACGTCTTACAAATAAAACTGTCCATAAAATTATTACAATAAAACCATAGTTCAACATAATATGTAATGATAAAATCCCTAAGAGGTCCCCACTATGTCTCTATGTACCTGTCTGCTCACCTGCATCAATATCTGCTCCCATGTAACAAGTTACATGATCATCGCCACACACACACAGATAGAGTGAGCTCATTTAAATAAAACCAACAATATAATATTAAAGACCACATCAACAAATTTAAACTCGAGTTAGTACACTTCCCCCTTTTCTTTTACTCCTTCATTTCCAACACTTGTCTTTAGACGTCTATTATCTATATACCCTTTAGGTAAGAACAATGATTGATCTTCGTTGTACGAGTGTCTACTCGCCCCTCCGACTACAGGCTACCACCTGATAGTCTACACGTGGGAATAACCTTGCCACAACATCTCATCGTGACACCAAGTGGAGTTCCCCAAAACAAACCTAAGTTTGTAGTTGTTTCCAGACTACCAAATCTCTATCAGAATCCACTGAAGAGGGCAATCATCTGAAACCTCGCCGTACGAGCCACAACCCGCACACTCCACTGGACTTCCTAAACCACCAAGCTAAAACCTAGAGTGGTCACGTGTTATCCCAATACAAGATACACTCGTAATTGGGCCCCCAGCCAAAGCATCACATCATGAACATCCCCTAAAGCTGTGTAGAAAAATTTCCTCGCGCACCATCACTGGACCAAACCCGCCTGGCGCGCATCTTACGCCGCTAGGCGGAATTCACTCCAGACCGTCCGGCGGGTATCACACACCGCCAGGTGCCACGCGTCTACAGTATCCTCACTACACCACCACCGCCTGGCGGGCACCACCTCGCCACTAGGCGCCCTGCTTCGTCGTCACCGTCTGGCACAGCCATCACACGCCGCCAGGCGCCCTGCTCGCACTGTGACCACTGTCACTGATTTATTTCCTGTCTGCCTAGCAGCGTGACAATGCTAACCAGCACAGAGATTGTTCCACAAAACAAGGTTAGAAACAACAATGCTAATATCAACAAACAAAACATAACAAAAGAAAACAGTGCTGTAGAGGTTCACTCGTTAGGCGAGCAACTTGCTGGGCGAGCAGCGACAACAGAAGCTGCTGTAACAGACTCGCTAGGCGAGCAAATCGTTGGACGAGTGACGAAACCTGCAGCAGATGAACAGTGTCGCAGAACGAACGCGAGCAAGCTCGCTAGGCGAACACGACTCAATCAAAATTGCAAACACACTACTCACACACAATACTCTATATGCAATAATCGAACAACACTAAGTTACACAAACTTCCATAGATTCAAAATCAACAATGAGAAATCCTAAGTAAAACCCTAAATTATTGAAAGGAAAAAGGAGAAAGAAGATGAGAAATAATTACCTTGATGAAGATGAGTGCAAGAAGAATATGGAATGGCAAGGAGTAAGCACACAAGAGCAGCGCGACTTACACCCAAGGGGAGAAGAGAAAACGGCTAGGGTTTTTCGAAAGAGAAAGAGAAAGAAAAAGAGGGGAAATATGAGATTTTAGGGCCAGCGAGACGCACTCGCTGGGCGAGCAGCCTCGTTTTTAGAAAAGTCAAATTTGACCCAACGACCACCTGACAGCATTAAAGCATGTCCTAGTCGATGGGCGATTAAGCTTGCTCGTTGGGCGAGCGTCCTAGTTCCCTCCAATTTCAAATTCGATTTTTATTTTATTTTATTTTTTTCTGAAGCTTGGTCGCTGGGCGATTAGTGGTCGCCCAGCTACTGTTCCAGAGTGAATTTTCTTCAATTATTCGCTGGGCGACTACTGCTAGCTGGGCGAGCCTGGATAATTTTTGGATTCAAGAATAACCACACTTGCTGGGCGAGAGTGGCTCGCCCAGCTACTGCTCCAGATGAAAATTAACGCAAATATTTGCTGGGCGAGTGGTGGTCGCTGGGCGAGTCTGCATAATTTTTGAAAAACAGATTCTGCATAAATGGACTCGTTGGGCGACTGCCACTCGTTGGGTGAACAAAACAGAACAGAAGCACATATAAACATATGCAAACCTACTCTAAAATAATAACAAACAACAATCCTGGGTTGCCTCCCAGTTAGCGCTTCTTTAACGTCACTAGCTTGACGGGTAACAGTTCATGGATCAGAAAAATGAATGACAGTGGTGAGGCGTTCAACCTCACCCCCCACATAATGCTTCAAGCGCTGACCATTTACTATCCAACTTCTATTTGGATCACTAGAAGAAGGATCCATTAGTTCAACTACGCCATATGGTTTGACATCCTTGATGGTGAATGGCCCTGACCACTTTGATTTCAACTTGCCAGAAAAGAGCTTGAATCTTGAATTGAAAAGTAGCACTTGCTGGCCTGGGTGAAATTCTCTCTTCAAAAGTTTCCTATCATGATAGAGCTTTACCTTTTCCTTGTATCTCTTGAGTTATCATATGCTGTCAATCTCATTTCTTCAAGTTCCTACAACTGCAACTTTCTTTTCTCTACAGACAAAGATGAATCAAAGTTAAGAAATTTCAAGGCCCAATAAGCCTTATGCTCCATCTCCACTGGCAGATGAAAAGATTTGCCATATACTAATTGGAACGGTGACAACCCCACAGGTGTTTTCATGGCTGTCCTATATGCCCAAAGAGCATCGTCAAGCTTCATCGACCAATCCTTTTTGGATGATGTCACAGTCTTCTCAAGAATCCTCTTTATCTCCTGGTTGGACACTTCAGCTTGGCCATTGGTTTGAGGATGATAAGGAGAGGCTATTTTGTGCCTAACCTCATGATGTTTCAAAACCTTGGCTAACTGAGCATTACAAAAATGGGATCCACCATCACTTATGAGGACCCTAGGAACTCTAAACTGTGAGAAAATTTGTCTCTTCAAGAACTTGATAACTGTCTTGGCATCATTCTTTTGGCAAGCAGTTGCTTCCACCCATTTGCTGACATAATCCACTGCAACCAATATATACTCATTATTGTACGATGAAGGTAGGGGACCAACAAAATCAATGCCCCAACAGTCAAACACCTCCACTTCTAAAATTGCTTGCAGTGGCATCTCATTTCTTCTTGAAATGCTTCCAATCCTCTGGCACTTGTCACAACTCCTAGCATGAGCATGAGCATCCTTGAATAAAGTGGGCCAGTAGAAACAGATTGGAGCACCCTTGTGGTTGTCCTTTCTCCATTAAAGTGTCCACCATATGGCGAATTATGACAATGCCATAGGATACCTGCAGCTTCCTCTGTAGTGACACACCGCCTCAAAAGATTGTCAGCACCAAGCTTGAACAAGAAAAGGGTCATCCCAAAGGTACTATTTTGCATCATGTAAAAACTTTTTCTTCTGCTGCCATGAAAGATCTTCAGGGAGAACACCTGCAGCTTTGAAATTAGCCATATCTGCAAACCACGACCTTTGTTGAATGAGCATCAAGCTTTCATCACAAAAAGTCTCACAAATCTCCCTCTCTTATTACAGGAGTTTTATTTGGAGATTAGGGACAAGAGAGGTACCCCTAGTCATTTAATCATACATTTTGATATTTATATAAATCATGACACCACACTTTGATCAATATTGCATATGTACCATAACAACAATTCACAACCACAAATATGTCTAAGGAAAGATTACACCAACCATGCCAATTCATATACATCCATATCACTCTTACTATCAAATTAACATACTTCCTGAATCTGACTTACCACATACACCCAAACGTTCAAAAATCAATACTATCTATATCATACCTCACACTTTCGTTTATTTCAATCTCCCTTAGTCTCGTTTAAGTCAAATTTTCCTTATCTATTACATTTTCTTTGAATCATACACGTATAGCTTGCCTATTAAACACCCAATGACATGAAGCCCAAATAGAACTGCACAACACCCACTACACTGTCAGACCGCCTGGCGGCAATTCATGCACCGCCAGGCGGTGCATACATATATGGAAATCTCCAGATTTTTCCTGCACCGAAACACACCCAAACCTTCCTATCCAGTTTCCCCCTTCATACTAACACAATTTGCTATCAAAGTATCATTCAAAATTCATACATCACACACAGTAACATCAGTTCTGCAAAACCAACCCACCAATCATTGACAAAATTAAAGTTTATCTATCACTGATTCCATCATAAACCCTAACTCCCGATTCCAATTACGAGTTCATACAATTTTTGTCAAATTAATAACTTTCAATCATAATTCAATTTACCAATAATATACGTGCAATAAAATTCAATCCATACATCATCACAACAATGAAACACCAAAAACCAAAAAAAAAATCTGAGCATGCAGTTCGTGCCACCTGGCGGATCATCCCAGCCGCCAGGCGGTTCATAGAGAAAACCCAGTATTTGGGTTCTGGTGTATGTGTCGCCTGGCGGGCTTCCCCAATGCTGCCAGGCGGTTTCTGGAATTTCCAGAACGCGATGAATTTTAAGGAAACGCGGAGACAGTTGTATTCCATTCATCATATTTCTCACAAGACATGTAATTTATCATACAAAACATAAAGAAGAACTCCCCTAACTTGGATTTCCTTGCTCAATTTGCTAAATGTGCTACTTCCTTCTTGTTTGTCAATCTCCTTCTTGCTCTTCTACCAATTCAGACCCAGAACCTCACCCAACACTCACAACACTCTCCTTTCGTGCTCTATTTCTGGTATAATCTCAGCCTTGCCAAAACCCTTCCTTATACTCAACTTTTACCTTTTAAACAGTGCTTAAATTTGGTCAATAATGCAAAAACGGGATTCCCACTTAATTAATGGTTAATGACCATTCATGGTCCCTTTATGGTTGTTTTTCAGCCTCCCTTGGCTGCTAGATAGGTTTCCTTTAACCCTTCCCATTCCACCTAAATCTAGCATTAGCAAAAAAAATATAAGGTTTAATTTAGGTCTGCCCCAAAGTTAGAACTCATCACCATGCAATTGCTAAGTCAATACCAAACCATCATGCCAATCCCTGTTTCATGCCAATTAGTATAACCCAATTTTTATCTTCTTACTTACACACACATACATATTAGTAAAACAATAAAAAAAATTAAATCCTACACAAATGGCATATATAGGACTAGAACCCAAGTCCTCTCACACAATACTCTCAACCACTTGAGCTAGTACTTTTTTCACATCATGAAGTTAGCATTTAATGCCTTAAAGGCTTCTCTCCCTCACGTTAATTAAATATTTAATCATTTAATTATTTAAATTTAGTGGGTCTTACAACATATAATGTTGGTTTTTTATATCAAACATATGTTTTTCAATATTTATGACCCTATAAATATTTAATGATTTTGTGGTCATGTTATTATTGGTTTTAGATATTATTAGAGTGGTGGATAACATAAGGTGTAATCCCTAGTCCAATAATGTTTTATTTCATATAAGGGATTTGAGGTTAGTAATAATTTACTATAGTGTTTTTTTTATTATTGTGGTTTCATTTATTAGTTGATATTGATAAACTATTGTGGTTTCTTTTTACAGCTTTGCTTTGATTGGGTGTACGTTGTGAGATTTCTATTACTTCATATTTGTGAGTAATTGGAGAGGAGACCCATATTTGTATATTATTGTTGTTATGTTGACTCAGGCTAAGATCAAACTATGTTCAGGTTTGTGAATTTAATTTTAGTGTTTTGTAGTTTTGTATAATGATTTTGCTATTGCTTTTAGGATGGTGGCCAGTGTCAATATCAAAATCCTGGAATGGTTTAAAGTTGTTAATGGGCGTCAATGTGCTAAATTGGTTCGATTCAAGGAGCAATGGATAAAGTATGTGTTTCTTGAATTGTTTAGTTTCTATAACATTGTTTACCATTTATTGTATGACAATGAATTAGATATTAAAATTATAGACCTTTCGGTAATGAAATTAGTCCGAGTGAAGAATGTAGCCAATTGAGTTCACCGTCCAGTAGTGAACATGACAAATTTATATATAAAATTGTTACTAGTACGATATCTGAAATCACAACTATGAAAGAGGCAATGAAGCACTAATTATTGGTTTGTAAGATGCTTATTGAATCTTGAATTTTGGTATTGTAATAACTTTGTTTTTGTTCGATATAGGAACTACATTGTGACATTATTGTGAATACTATGAAGTTTAATTTAGGGAATGTTGGATGGTGTTATCCAGTATGCAATAGCTGCAGGAAGAAGATTGTGGCTACCCACACATTACTTCCAAGTGAATCACAAACCGCAGTGTAGTGATGCAAAGCCTTATAGAAGAACTCTACAGGGGACATAAGTTTTAGCCTAGAAAAATTAAATAGTTCTTCTTCCACCAAAACCACAAGCCTCGGCCACAACTTGCTCACACTATCCAAAAAAGTTTTCACCAGTGAGAAGCTCCTATTAAGCATCCACTGATGTATCATACAATTCACTACCAATGTCTCACCAACTTCCATTCCTTGAATATCTTCTTCTCTTTCCATCATGATTTGATCAAACATGAAATGAAAGTTGATAGAAGCTGCAAATTCTCTGAGCCTTCTTCATGTTTGTTGAGCAGAAGCAACACCTCTCTGGTCCACTGTGATGGCTGGTACTCTAAGCGAAGTACCACTTTTCCTCATTACAAGATCCACCATCAAGGGCGGCCACTAGATTCCCTCCACAATGTCAAAATCAACGATGTGAACACTTTCAGCACCTTCTGTGTTGTCATGTGCACTTTCCCCCCTTCTTTTGCAATCATAATTTTCTTTCCTCGCTGGGGAATGACGGAAGGAGATTCACTTCACCATTGCCTGAAAAGTTTTCCATCAAGGAGGAGGCTGGCTATTCACCTTTTGTGCTCATGTGCCTAAAAACCCTAATCCTAATTTAATTTTACTATTATTATTTTTTTTTTAAAAATTCCCCTTCCATGTCATTGTGCTTTGTTGCTTGTCACAGTTCCACCACTGGTCAACCTTGCCATGTCACTATTCAGTTAACGTCGTCTAGCCCAACTTAACAAAAAGGACATATTTGAGACATTTTAACAAAAAAAGGGACCAAATTGAGACTTTTATAAATAAGGGTACCAAATTGAGACTTTGCCTCCAAAATGGGGACCAAGGACCAAATACAATCCTTCCAAATGTTGATCTTGATATCTATCTATAAAACCATCCAAAACAGAAAAAAATAACATTGTTCATAACAAACATACGTTCCTTCCAAAAAAAACCACATACATATTAAAAAAACTACTTATAAAATCTAAACATTAAGCACATGGATGACATTTTTGTGACCATTGTCTATGATAAATTTGATTGCATCACCAGTTGCTAAGATATTGTCCTTGTAGAATCTTTTTCACCCACACATCATATAGCATTCAACAAAAAGTTCTACAAGTCCATTGAATGTCGCAAGGCCAATACATGGAAGTTGCATTCGTAAGCAAATACCTCTTACGACCCTTAACCCAAAACTGTGTAGCAAAATTCGAGTGTAGATACTGCAAACACAAAGGAATTCCTTTAGACAACAAATGGAAAATGAAATACCAAGGAAAAACATAAAACTATAAACAAAAAATATACCAAAGAGGAAGTTTGAACATCATATTCAGTTAACTTCTTCACCAGCCCATCTTGACACTTATGAAAGTCATCACTAATCACAACATCATCAATGATAGCATCAACATCATCAATGACATCATCAACATCATCAATAACAACATAAAAATCATTGTTCAACCCAGCAACTAAATCCCTCTCATACATCATTTATATTCCTTCAGGCGAGAAAATCTTATGAAGAAATATATTGTTTCTTGTATAATTTAAATGTAGGTGATTGCTGATGTTCAAACCATAGTACTTCATAAACTCTGTCAAACTAAACAAACAATATTCCCATCTACATTTGTGTCCAGAAATACCTCAAACTTTTTGGATAAAAGATCATACATTTCAACCTTGTCATCAAGTTTAAGTTCATGTTCACAAAATATTTGAATCTTTTCAGACAAAAGTATATATGGTTGTTGACAAACATGAAAAGCAAACCAACATTACTAACTATAGATAACTATATACAAAACCACTAATAGTAAATAAGGAATAAAAACTTATACCTTCGATGCCACGAACTTGACTCTGAAGGATTGGAAAAATCTAGGTAAACATAGAGGATTAGAACGTAAACCAGACCTCGACTATCCTACCACGGGATACTAGACTTCATTCCAATCTAAGTCAAATACTCTTAACCTAAAGTATCTATGATCATAATATAGAGTATGTAAGACCCGAGAAATTTAAATAATTATTTAATAAATGTGAGTAGTGGGAGCCTTTATGGCAATTAATATTGATTGATATGACATGGAAAAGTACTAGCTCAAATGGTTAAGAGTACTTGATTATGTGAGAGGACTTGGGTTCAAGTCTTATGTATGTCAATTGTGTGTTATTTGATCTATTATTATTTTTAATAATATGCTTGATCATGTTGAGTGATAATATAATCATAAAATTATATTAATCATCACAAAACATGAATTGGTTAAATGATTGTGTATTGAGTTGGCATTGGCATGGTCATGGGTTCAAACCTTGATAGAACCATATTAAGCTTCCTTTTTGCCAAAATTCCTTGTGGCATGAAGGTGAAGGGGCATAGGAAGCCAAGGCTGAAAAACAGCTCATAAACTAATTTGAATGGCAATTACATTCATTTTATTGCCATTTTCTTTTTTGGCCATTAACCACGATTAAGGACCATAATAAAAAGGCAAACTAAGACAATTGGAAGGGTTTTTGAGACCGGAAAATTATAGTGTTGTAAGGTACACGAATTCAGAGGAAACAAAGTGATTAGAGAGTAAGCAAAGGAGCTGAATTGGGTTGGAGCCAAGGGAGGAAATTGGTGATCAAGGAAGAACTCTAGAATCATCCATTTTAAAGTGAGGAATCTAGGTTAGGGGAGCTAGAAACGCTACTTATGTGTAGAAAATTTAATTGCATGATGAATATATTGTATACTTATCAATTCGTGTCTGTTATGTTGAATTTCTATGTTTTGGAAAATTCCAAGAACCGCTTGGCAGGCATTCAAAGCCGCCAGGCGGCCTATGCCATTTTCATGTTATTTTTGGGTTCTAGAGGTGGAATCGCCTGGCGGTGTGAGCCTAACCGCTAGGCGACGCTTGGTTGTTCACCCAATTTACTAGGTTTTGGTTGAAGGGCCTGGCGGTGATGAACACCCGCCAAGCGATGCGAACCAAATTTGGTTTGATTTTGATGTTTTGGATGTTTTAGGATGACTCTAATAGGAGGGAAAGAAAATTTTAATGGTTAAGGGGTGATTGGATGTCAAACATCATTGAAATTCATTTAATTGATGGCTAAATTGGATGAAACAATAAGAATATTATCTTAAGGTTGATGAATTGGGAATTTCTATAGTGGCAGCAATCTAAGGGGAAAATGTGAATGAATTCGGGAATGGGAAGTGTTAGGGATGAACTGTAATTCCAATAACTGGGATTGTATCCTATGGAGTCAGAAATTGATGGAAATCAGAGTTGTTGTGAAGGGGGTAAGGTTCGTAGGTGCAAGAACCGTCTAACGGCACCCATTTGGCCGCCAGGCGCCATACTAGAGAGGCATGGTGTTCTGATTCATGAAAAACAGTGTTTTTCGTATTTTCGCTGAACAGGAATCGCTCGACGCAGGGTCTGTACCGCCAGGTGCCAGGCTCCTAATTTTGGGCGCTAGGCGCCACCAATTTTTCTGGTTCGCACAGTTTTCGTAAAACTGCATTTCCCGGTTCTTAACCGTCCGATTTAGGTAAACTTTTGACAGGTGGTCCATAGCATGTGGTTCTTCACTTTGAACGGTGAAGAATGGATTTGGAGGTCAGTAGCTAGAGATATACGTTACTCAATATTGCTGATTTTGAAGTCTTTAAAATGCATGAGTAACCTCTTGATAATTCCTAGTAACTTCTTATGAAGCATGATTGGGTTATGTGGTAAGTCTTTATCAATTTGTTAGTCACATGTGGAGAATGGGTTTGGTGAAGGCATGGGTGTCAATATTAAATTGTATTGGTGCATAAGATCATGTGCTTAAAATTGTTAGAGTGTTGTTGCTTATATTTTGCTTGAGCATGCTTGGGATGGTCTATATGACTAGGGGATGAATGCACATGTGAGGTGATATAAGGCCTGGAACATTATAGATGGCAATATTTTTCATTAGGGGTACTCTAGAATGAGAGCAAATGAGATCAATTGGTGTGAAGTGTGCTTGAACCTGAACTAAAACCAGTACTACACAAGTACTGGTGTAGTGTCTGGCGGTGGTGATCGACTCGCCAAACGACAACGTAGAAATAGGGGGGTTTTGGATCACGATTACGCTTGGCGATAAGGTGGGGTGCGCCAAGCGAAGTCTGCAGTTCAGTAAATACTAAGGCACGTGGCGCCTGGCGGTAGAGGAAGTCCCGCCAGGCGATAGTTGCAGTGGCAGTGAAGACTAAGGCGCTTGGCGGTACGTGTCCCCCGCCAGGTGATTTTGCTGCAACAGATTGGTGTTATGCTTGCTATGATGTGGGTGATCTACAAGGCTTCTAGGATATCTTAAAGGTCGGCTTGCTAGTGTTCCTTGAGTTGAGCTCGGAACGTATCCCTTGAGTTGAGCTCGGGATAGGGGCTAAGCACGTGGCATTCCTCGAGTTAAGCTTAGAATGGCATCCCTCGAGTTGAGCTCGGGATGGCGGATGAACACGAGAAACCTTGAGTTGGCAAGTGTTGCCGGTGTGAGTGTGCTGGTTGTGGCCAGTACGGATAGGTCCAGATAGATTGCCCTCCTCAGTAGTTGACTAATGAGTTTGGTAGTCTTGGGACGTTACGAATTATGTTCGTATATGGGAACTCCACCTGGTGTTACGGTGTATGATTCGTAGCATGGTTTTCCGCACGTTCTCTATCAGTTGTGGCCGAAAGGTATGGCAGCAAGACACCTAGATGTAGTCATTAGAAGATGTAGAACACGAATAACATGGTGGTGGGCATGTGATGTGATATCAAAGGATGGAATTCCTTTGGTGTGATTATGTGATTTGTATATTTGTGCCATATATATATATATATATATATATATATATATATATATATATATATATATATGTTTATTTTGTTAGCTCACCCTATTTGCTTGTGTTTGGTGATGATCGTGTACGCGGTACACGAGAGCAGATAATGTTGCAAGTGGATCTGGTGAGGCTTAGCAACGGAGCGAGGAAAACTCATGGGAACAGTTTTATAGAGTTTTATCATTTATGGTTTTGGAATAAAGATATAATCTATTATGAGACTGTTTTGGTATTTTATTGAATTTTAAGAAGATTTGAACTTAGAGGTATTTTTATTATAAAATAAATTATTTGAAATTTCCCATGTTTTTAGGAAATGGATTTGAAATAAATGTGATTTTATTTTCTTATTTTATTTTATTATTTAAACCCGTAATATCTAGTCGGGATGTTACATAGTACATACGTATCCAACATCATCTAGATCATAAAACACTAATACCTCATTGGTTAATGCGGAACTTCCTCTCAACCATAAGACTTTACTCGAACTCAATGTTCAGAATGTTTCCCCTCAGATTTGAGAAATAGTTTGTCCCCATCAACAACAATTTACCTTGTTCCAAAAAGAAACCTTCATAAAAAACTAGAAACTCCTGGGAAAAACAAAATGCCTAAGGATTAACGTTGAATGAAAACAATTTTTTTTTTAGAAGGAAAATTATTTTAGTAACCCAAATTATTATTCTAATAAGAAAACTATGTCCAAACAAATCACATTTGAAAAAAGAAACACAGACAATTAAAGCTACGAAACCATATACACTAACCTCGGAAGGAACCATGAACATGATTGAGTTCTGGGAAAAATTGTTAAAACTAAAGCGCTTCGAACTTGACATTTTCTCCTCCCTGGAACCAGGCTAGATGACATTCACATTTTTTAAGGTTTCTTTTTTTCCTATTTCATCAACGTATATAGGAAACACAAACACCTCTTTAATGACAACTATAGAAAACCCAAACACCAAATCTAAAACATAGACTACAAAACCAACGTGCAGAGATATCGAAAAAGACACCTAATAACTATACCTTGCCGCCAAAACTAGACCCTCCACATTCATTCTCCAATATAATCATTTCAAAATAAATTAAGTATAACCACTATAAAATGTAGATTATATCAATACTTAATGAACCAAATTATTACTTAAACATTGTGAAAATAATTAGATAATATCCAAAATATAGAAAATATATCTTTTTTCTACAATAAACAGATTGTCGTTAATTAACCAAAATCTAGATATAAATAATATATTTATCCGCATAACTACACTAATAATAACAATAGTTGGATTTAATTTTTTTAATATAATATTTAAACACAAAATCAATAATAACAATAATACACAAAAACAAAAAAAAAACGTGCATAGGCACGAGTCTCATACTAGTTTGACATATAAAGAAAAGGTTATTACAATTATCCTAAGTATAACCATAATACCAAAACCATATACAATAGTTCTATACAACATAAGGAACTATAACTAGAAATGAAGAAAACATCCAAATTTTTCAAAAAGATTATATACAACTAGATCAAACCTAAAAACTAAACTATTGCATCTCCTTCATCTTAGGGGGGGTTTAATTTGTATCTCCTCATTTGCTCACACCATTAAGGTGATCATTGCAAAATAAGAAAATAAAACAAGACTGAATAACACAAAAGAAGGGTAAGCTAATGTGAAAAAGAGTTTTCACATAATGAAAATAAAATTAACATCACATACTTAGTCAATCATACAAATCATTTATAAAGACAAGCATGTCACATACAAAGACTCAAACAAGACTCAACTATCCATATACATGCATTGCATCAGACTTTGACAAGTTTTGCACTTGTGGTGGCCTTTATTGCTCTGTAGAGTCATTGCCAATGAGTTTCACCTTATCATACACAAGGTTAGTCCCTTAACATCTTGGCCAGGGTAAAGCCCCTAAAATAGGACCTTCAGCTCCCTCACCACATACCTAATCCTTCTCTACTTGAGACTAGATGATTCTTAGAGCGTTAAGATAACTTCCAATATTAAATATTCATATCAATGCATACACTAATGAAATCAAATCCTAATCCTCCTCGGATTAGTACCATTCATCTTGTCAACACCCAATTTCGTCCGGGTGAATAAATTTATTTTCGAAAAAAATAAAAAAAATAATAAAAAAGGGTTTTTTAGTTAATGGAAAATAAAAAAAAATGTGAAACCAAATTTTCTTCAAAAAGATTTTCAAACATCAACTTTAGAAAAAAAAAGAAAAAAAAAAGAGAAAAAAAAAGAAGAAAAAAAGGAGGAAGAGCCCAATTTGTTATTAATTTTCATGAGCCCAATTAGGGATGGCAACGGGGCGGGGCGGGTACGGGTATCATGATCCCATCCCCATCCCCATAATAAAAATTCATCCCCATCCCCATCCCCAAACCCAACGGGTATACAACTTTTAACCCATCCCCATCCCCACCGGGTAACGGGTATTTTC
>Ga0209589_1009655_pt1 | contig 14456 bp, 13 predicted proteins | sample CowpeawhiteBW_FD_187525 | JGI IMG/M metagenome (GOLD analysis project Ga0209589, IMG submission 187525) | Root nodule microbial communities of legume samples collected from California USA - Cow pea white BW (SPAdes) (version 2) | ecosystem: Host-associated > Plants > Roots > Nodule | place: USA... | reverse complement strand
CGGACCTACCCGCCCGTAGTCCAACACATGTGATCCACCAGCCCCCGTACCTCCCCGCACGTGGCATCTCTCAACGTGAGCACGGAACATACGAACCTCCCCGCTCGTATCCCCACGTGAGAGTAAATTGATATGAACCTCCCCGCTCATATCATCACATGTCACCATCCATGAACCTACCCGCTCATGGCACAGCATCTCCCGATCCAAGCAAGCATCATTGTCAGATAAAACAACACACCAAATTGCAAAGGATAACAGCGTTTCCGCCTGGCCCGGCCCACATGCCGCCAGGCGAAATTGCTCCAGACCGCCTGGCGGTATTCGCTCACCGCCAGGCGCCAGCGCCCTCTAGACCTCACTGGTTTCTCGCCACCGCCTGGCGGAGCACGGTGTGCTCCGCCAGGCGCCTGTTCAGTGCAGACCCTCTCACGCTAAGGCTATCGCCTGGCGGCTATCAGTAGCCCGCCAGGCGCCATACCAGAACAACCCTTTTCTGGTTTATGACACTCCAGTTAATCCAGTTTACCCTTTTTGCTCCCTCCCATAGGTCGCATAAGAACCCCAATCTCAACCCTCGCACATAGGTGAGCCTACAATTATCATACGCAATCAAATACATGTACCTATAACTCCCATTCCAAACTCCCTATCATACCTACAATGCACCACTCTCTTCCAACATTACAATGTAAGCCCTCTTATCTCCTGTTAGAAACCCCTTAGGATATTTCCCATACCACATTCTCTACTCAAGTTGATTTATCGCAGTACCACACTCCCTACTCAGTTAATTCCTAATTCATTCTACACAAATCATAGGTATTACCTCAACCTTGATCCATCTATCCCTTATTCCAGTTGCGACCCAAACAAGTGCGTTTATTCAACTCTGAGACTGGTCACTAAAATTCTTATTATTACTATTCCAGCTACACTCTTTCCAATCTTACATTTCATGCTCATGCCTTCACACTTAATCCCATTTCTTTAATCCTATACTACTGGCTATTTATCTCCCACAACTTATCAATCTTTGTTTAACATAACTCATCCCAGTTCTACTCACTCTCACCCTCTTCTCTCTTTTAAACACGCCAAAAAAACGTACCTGCACTCATCGTCATCGCCTGGCGGATAGAACAGCCCCGCCAGGCGGCACATCAGAACCAGCCTCTCTGCATTTCATTTCTGCACTTCCCACAAGCCTATTCTACTTCCCTCCGTCCCAGATGACCCCCACATGTACAATTCCAATCATTTCAGCATCTAAACTCGACAATATTACAACTATCACGTTCCTCGATTCCAGTAGATTCCCAATTCACCCAACAATCCCACATACGATCCCCATTATAAATGCAAACATTCTCACGAGAGGTATATGGCAATAATCCATCACACAAATCTTATACAATCATTGGCACTCAACAGTTAATTACATTACTCCAATTTAGCATCAACGCCATCAAAACAGCACACAATCAGATCGCGCCGCCAGGCAGGAACTCATCGCCGCCAGGCGACTCAAACCAAAACAAGAACACACGCTCATCACTGATGAGCCGCCTGGCGGTAGGGATCAAACCGCCAAGCGGTTTCTGGGAAAAACCCAGAAACCCAATCGAACAGCGCGGAAAACAGATGGAAATCATATCATTTCGATCACAGAAGCATAAAACAATGTGTATGTATTTAAAAACATCGAAAGCAACTCCCCTTACCTGGATTCCTTGCAAAATTCGAGTTGTTGTGCTTCTCCCTTCACCAAAACCTCTCTAGCCTTGACTTCCCACTCCACCCTTTTCAATTTCAGCCTCAATGCCTTACGCTATCAGCCCTAATCCTCTGAAAAAGACTTCCCTTATGATACCCACGACCCTAATTGCTATTTTTTCCCCTCTTTTAACCTTTCCTTCCACTATCACCCTTACTTAATTGTCCCTTTAGTGACTTGCACGAATTTTAATTAAAAATAATACCAAGGCTAATCACAATTGCTTAATTACCCTCTGTTTTCCAGCCCTTAAGTTGCCTCCCTCTTGGCTGCTAAGTTTCTAACCCTTCCACATTCATGCACTAGAAAATTCGGCAAAAAAGAAAGTAATTTAGTTCTCAACAAGGTTTGAACTCACACCCATGCACATACCAAACCAAGGCCAAACCATTCAACCAATCCAGATTTCATGATAAATCCTACAATTTTAGGAATTTACCATGACCACACGCATCTAATATAAAACACACAAAAACACACAATTTAAATAACATCCAAGTGGCACACATAGGACTCGAACCCAAGTCCTCACACACAATCAAAGTACTCTCAACCACTTGAGCTAGCACTTTTCCACGTCATAGCTCCTCGCATTTATTGCTTTAAATATTCTTATTATCCGTCATAATTAAATAATTAATTAAATAACTATTTAATTTTCCCGGATCTTACAGTCTCATCAGCATTAGTCTCCTCAGCATCACTCTCACATGGCTCGGTGTTTTCATTGTGGAGGGCCCCACATGAAGAGTGTTTGCCCTAAGCTTGGTGGCAGACAAACATGTCACAGATGTGGTCAGGAAGGCCACTTCCTCAGAGATTGCCCCACTGGCAGAAGTGTAGTGCCGAGGATTCGAACGCAGTCGCAACCACAGCAGGCACGGGGGAGTGCTAGGCCCCAAGCAGCTGGCCGAATGTATGTCATGATGGGTGCAGAGGCAGACAGATCAGGTAACCTCATCATTGGATCTTGTGTGATTGCCGGTAGGAGCTTGTGTGTGTTATACGATTCGGAGTCTATAGTGATGGAGTTGGGTCTTCTGGTGATGGAACTCCAGTACGACTTGGTGGTGTCCACGCCTGCTTCTAGGATGGTCAGAACCTCGACGTTGTGTGCCAAATGTTTGATCAAGGTTGAGGGGCGCAAGTACAGGTTGAACCTTATCTGTTTACCTCTGGAAGGGTTAGATGTAATCTTGGGGATGGATTGGCTATTTGCTAATCACATTCTCATTGATTGCAATGAGAAGAAAGTGTTGTTCCCCAGCTCAGAGGATGAAGATTTGTTGATGTCCTCACAGCATGTGGATAGAGCAATCAAGGAGGGATCTCAGTGTTTTTTAATTCTGACTCAACTATCTGTTGAGAATGGGGATGGACACCTTGAGACGCCAGTGGTGAGGGAATTCTCATATGTTTTCCCTGATGAAGTGCCTGGCTTGCCCCCTTCCAGGGAGATAGAGTTCTCTATTGATCTGGTGCGAGGAGCAGGACTAGTATCAATAGCACCCTACAGGATGACTCCTGCTGAGTTAGCAGAATTGAAGAAGCAGATTGAGGAACTGCTGGAGAAACAGTTCATCAGACCCAGTGTGTCACCTTGGGGAGCGCCGGTGTTATTGGTCAAGAAGAAGGATGGCAGCTCTAGGCTTTGTGTGGATTACAGGCAACTCAACAAGCTAACCATCAAGAACAAATATCCTCTGCCAAGGATAGATGACTTGATGGATCAGTTGCATGACACTGCGGTGTTTTCAAAAATTGACCTGAGATCGGGATACCATCAGATTAGAGTTAAGTCTGATGATGTGCAGAAGACTGCTTTTAGATCTAGATATGGACACTACGAGTACGTAGTGATGCCTTTCAGTGTGACTAATGCTCCTGCTATGTTCATGGATTATATGAATAGAATCTTCAGGCCGTTTCTAGACAAGTTCGTGGTGGTCTTCATCGACGACATCCTGATATATTCCCGAACTCGTTAAGAGCATGCAGAGCATCTGAGGACAGTTCTGAGCATCTTGAGGGAGAAACAGTTGTATGCAAAACTGTCAAAGTGCGAGTTCTGGATGACCACGGTCCAATTCTTGGGGCATATGATCTCAGCTCAGGGCATATCCGTGGACCCATCCAAAGTTGAGGCTGTGTTAAAATGAGAGCGTCCTAAATTAGTGACTGAGATTAGGAGCTTTGTGGGACTGACAGGCTACTACAGGAGGTTCATCGAGGGGTTCTCTAAGATCGTGGCACCCTTGACACACCTGACTCGCAAGGATCAGCCTTTTGCTTGGACCGACCGGTGTGAAAATAGTTTCCAAGAGTTGAAGCAGAAGCTGACCAGTGCTCCGTGTTGGTGATTCCTGATGCCAGTAGACCCTTTGAGGTTTACTATGATGCTTCCCACCAGGGGTTAGGGTGTGTTCTGATGCAAGAACGAAGAGTGGTTGCCTACGCCTCGAGACAATTGAAAAGTCATGAGAAGAACTACCCCACACACGACCTGGAGTTAGCGACTATGGTGTTTGCACTGAAAATCTGGAGCATTATCTGTATAGTGCTCAGTTCCAAGTTTTTTGTTCGACCAGAAAGAGTTGAACATGAGGCAAAGACGATGGATGAAGTTTTTAAAGGACTTTGACTTTGAGTTGTTGTACCACCCGGGGAAAGCGAATGTGGTGGCTAATGCCCTTAGTCGAAAAACAGTTTACGCATCTTATATGATGGCCAGGGAGTTGGATTTGGTGGAGCAATTTAGGGACATGCAGTTATAGGTGACTTTAGGAGAGGATGTCATTACATGCAACCATCTAACAGTGTCTAGTGATTTCCTCGTCCTGATAAAGGAGAGGCAATTATCTGATCCCAAGCTGCGGAGAACAGTGGAGTTGCTTGGTACTGAGAAAGCCAAGGACTTTGAGATAGGAAGTGATGGGGTGTTAAGGTTCAGAGGCAGGGTCTGCATACCTGAGGATTTGAAAGTGAAAGGCATGATTCTTGAAGAGGGACACAAGAGTCGTTTTAGCATGCACCCATGCATGACTAAAATGTACCATGATCTGAAAGAATCCTTCTGGTGGTCGTGAATGAAGTCAGATATAGCTCGGTATGTGTCATCCTGCTTAACCTGTCAGAAGGCTAAAGTAGAACATCAGAGACCTGGAGGGATGCTACAACAGTTAGAGATCCCGGAGTGGAAATGGGATAACATTGCTATGGATTTTGTTACCCATTTACCACGGACGGTGAGGAGCCATGATGCCATATGGGTTATAGTAGACCGTCTGACCAAGATTGCCAACTTCCTAGCGGCGAATCTGAGGATGTACATGACGAAGCTGACATAATTGTATATCAGTGAGATTGTGAGATTGCATGGAGTGTCGTCGAGCATAGTCTCTGATAGAGATCCACGATTCACCTCTCGTTTCTGGCAGACGTTGCAGAGTGCCTTGGGCAGCAGGCTGACTATGAGCTCAGCTTATCAGCCCCAAACGGATGGCCAGTCCGAGAGGACAATTCAGTCTCTTGAGGACCTCTTGCAGATGTGCGTGCTGGATCATCTTGGTGCATGGGACGAGATCCTGCCTTTGGTGGAGTTTACCTATAATAACAGTTTCCATGCAAGCATTGGCATGGCGCCATATGAAGCTCTCTATGGTAGGAGATGCAGGACTCCCTTGTGCTGGTACCAAGATGGAGAGTCAGTGGTTGTAGGACCAAAGTTACTGAGGCAAACTACAAAGAAGGTCAATCTAATACAAGAAAGGATTAAGGCATCTCAGAGCAGACATAAATCATATGTTGATCAGAGGAGAAGACGTTTGGAGTTTGCAGCTGGAGACCATGTTTTCTTGAGGATTACCCCGACCACTAGTGTAGGGAGGGCTATTCGCTCGAGGAAGTTGTCTCCTAAGTTCATCGGTCCATATCAGATTTTGAAGAGGATTGGACCAGTGGCTTATGAGATTGCCCTACCTCCTCAGTTGTCCAACCTTCACTCAGTATTCCATGTCTCTCAACTAGAAAGTATGTGTTTGATCCTTCTCATGTGCTTGAGGCAGAAGATCTGCAGATTAGAGGAGATCTTTCAGTGGAGGTTCAGCATGTTGGTCTTGGTGATAGCCAGACAAGGCAACGAAGGGGGAAGTCCATCAGTCTAGTTCAGATCATCTAGGACAAGAGAACGAGTGATTCCACTTGGGAACTTGAAGAGGATGTGAAGGAATCATATACACACCTGTTCTCTGGTGAGCCTTAATTTTTGGGACGAAAATTTTGTTGTTGGAGAGATTGTGAGAACCCACTATCCCTCCCCTCTCTATACACTCTCTTCTTTCTCCTACTCATATCACTGAACCACACTCCACCATCACTGTTTTCCTCCCTCTGAACCAACTGCACTGCCTTCTCTCTAATAGGAGCTCAAAATTTCCCTTTCTAGTCACTTCTCCCTTCTGTTACAGCTACTGGACCTGGAACCAGAAGAAGAATTCCTCCTCCAGCTGAGTCATCTTCTTCTCCCGGTAAGTCAAATTTGGTTTTCCTCAATTCTCTCCAATTTTGGAATTTCTAGAGTTCAATGCTTACCAAAACAGAATTAGGGTCTTGTACTCACTCTGAGTTTATGAATTTCAGCCCCTTAGGTTGTGGAATTGAGGTGCCCTTGTGATTAGATTCTTGCTTGTGGTGATTTTAAAAAGGTAAGGGAAGCTAACTGTAATTTCTTCTTATTTAAACCCATGAATCATGTTTGATGAGTTTGATTGAAGCTTTGAGTGCTAAATTGCTGGTTAAAATTTATGTGTGGTTGCTTGATTGAATTCTTCCATGAATCCAATGCATTTGCATGTGGGAACAGTGTGTAATCTGGTATTTTCGCCTAGGCGGGTGGCTCTCGCCCAAGCGAAAACACCAGAAAACCCACCCCTGTTCTTGCGCGAAGTCTCGCCTAGGCGAGCTGAGGTCGCTTAAGCGAGAAGACAATCTCGTCTAAGCGAGCCAGCTTAGCCTGAGCAAGAGTTCGCCTAGTTTTAACTTTAGCCACTGTTAGAGCCTCGCTCAGGCGAGACTGACTCGCCTAAGCGAGATGATCTCTCGCCTGGGCTAGATTGTCTAGCTTGAGCGAGAGTCACTGCAGTGGGATGTTTCAGTTTCCGTTTTAAAGTGCGATATTGTATGTTTTAAGGTAGTTTTGTGCAATTAGTATCTCATATGCCTGGAACTTCATTATTAATGTATTGTGTGATGAAATTGGATTGGTATGAATCATGAGGAGTTGTGATTGGAATAGAATTTCAAGGGAAATTCATGTGAACTTATTAGTGTGTGTGTGTGTGTGTGTGTAAGGACGTGTGGAATCCATATTGGTTGGTATCCTGAAACTCCAATGATCATTCACGCTCAGATAGAGCAGAATGGATTATGTCGTGAGGAGGAGCAGGAGGTCCTAGTCTTTGGACTTGATCAAGTCCTAGACGCGAAGGGGACTTACCCTGGGAACGGTCGAGTGAAGACTCCTTGTGTCCAGACTTTGAAGAGTCTGGGAATCGTTGCAGGTGCAAGCCACCAAGAGCTCCAATGTCGTTTACACAATCCGGATATCGAGTCTAGAATTATGCAATTGAGTTGTGTGTTATGATTGATATTTATATTGTGCGAAAAACTATTAAATGGGATGTTACGTATACATTTTTTAAATATACGTGATATTATATTAGTTGGTGATAATATTATAATGTTATTAAATTAATATATAAATTAAAATTATATTTATTAAAAATAAAGTGAAATATATCAAAACAGATAAAAGAATAACCAATGATAAATAAAGAAGAAGAGAAGAAACAGAGACATTCAATTTTATAAAAAGTTTATAAAAATAACGGTCAATTTTTAAAAATTTAATAAATTATTATATTTAAAAGGTAAAATCGGTATTTTGAAAAGTGGACACAAAAAGGGAAATCATCTTTATATATTGTTATAAATTATTACTACTAGAATAAATACATACACTATCGTGTGTGAATTCACTTTTTAAATGTTTGTGATATTATATTAGTTGGCGATGATATCATAAAATTATTAAATTGATATATAAAATAAAATTGTATTCATAAAAATAAAATAAAATATATTAGAAAAGATTAAAGATTTATCATTAATAAATAAATAAGAAAAAAAACATAAATAAACGATTTTATAAAAAATTGATAAAAATTATGATCAATTTTTAAAATTTTAATAAATAATTATATTTTAAAGAATGAAATTGATATTTTAAAATGTAAAAAAAAAAAAAGAATTTTTTATTGTTATAAATTATTTGGTAACAGAAAAAAAAAACTTAGGGTAAAGAAATTCTTTTATCTATCTATTTGTATTCATCAAAGTAGAAGTAGATATGGCAAACCCCTGTACTCAAAAACCTTCTTTTCATTCAACACACACACTCTGCAAATTTCAAACCAAGGACAATGGTTCTCCTCCATTGCCATGCTCCTCACCACAGCATGGCCATTCTCTCACCCTTCGATTCCAAACCCCTTTGTGCTTCTCTACCAAACCCTTCTTTCATAACTCACCACAACCCTTATCCTCTCACCACAACCACTCACCTCAACAACAATAAGCCTCTTTCACTCTCCACAGTACCCAGAAAGTTGCTCTGCAAGCCACCCCAAGGAAAATATATCAGGGATGACTATCTTGTGGTATGCCACTTCAAACACTTCACTTTCTAGCATATCGTTTCTGGGTCTATCTTGTTTTTTCTTCATATGGGTCTTTTGTTACTCTTTCTGAATTTTCGTTTTTCATGACAGTTGTATCTAGGTTTCAACAAAATGTTTTCTTTTTGTAGTGAAATTTTTTCTTTTTATTCTTTTGTACATCCGTTTATGTCGCAAAAGTGTTACTAGTTTTCAGTGTAATGAATGGTTTTGTGTTTCTGAGGTAATACTTTGTTTTTCTTCTGATAAAATTCTTTACTTTTTACCCCTTATGAGTAGGAACTTAAAAAATAGTTTTTTTTTTTTTATTATTTGATTTCTTCCTGTGTAAATGTAGTATTTCTGGGAAAGAAGAAAGAAAACAGAAGGGTTTAACTTTTCTTAACTCAATTTCAATGCACTACTCACATCAATGATAAAAAAAAAATCTTTGGCATGACTTTGTTGGCAATCAGTGGATAAATCCATAGATTTTAAGATAAGCAGTTTGTTAGTGAATAACAATGTAAAAAAAATAACGCTGTCAAAACATAGACTATTTACTTTTTGTATTTATTATTCAATAAATTAAATGTTGTCTGATACTTTAGTGATCCCATTGTTTGTTATTTTCGACTTGTAGAAAAAGTTGTCAGCTGAGGAAATCCAGGAGCTGGTGAAGGGAGAAAGAAAAGTTCCTCTTATTATAGATTTCTATGCAACTTGGTGTGGACCATGCATCTTAATGGCTCAAGAACTTGAAATGGTACGTGCTTTAAATGATCTATAAAACGCTTAACCTTTGCTCTGATTTGACTACAAGGATGTGTTGTTGCCTTCTGATGTTGGTTTCAACTTTCAGGCAAGCACAATGCCTTAAAGTATTTTTGATGTTTTAATTCAGCCTCCTTTGCTAGTCTTTAACTATTTTTTAGATTGTGCTGTGGGATAGATTAAATACCATTCACCAAAAATATGGACCAAATTCATTAAATATTTGACAAAGATTTTATATTTGACACGCTTTTGGAAAACAGTCAGCAACTGTCATATTTGGTGCAACATCAAAGTTTTTGGGCACAACACTGCTGCAGTTTTTGCCACATTGTCAAGGATTGCAACAAAACAGCAACTACTGCCACGACTTCAATTTAAAACCTTGATTCTATACAATGATTAATTTCATCATTAATTGTCCAGTATGATAATGAATTTGCCATGTTATTCATTTTCCTTGCCCCCAAAATTAAGGGTTTCCAATCTGTTGGACACCCTATCTGGGTTTGATCATAACAGATTATGGTTTTATATATTCCAATCCAAGTGCATTCTTCTCATCTGAGAGTTTTCTATTATTCATGTTCACTGAATGTGTTGGAACCAAGATTTAAAATGAGAAAGAAAAGAATGATTTTTATTGAATAGAATGAAAAGTATAATGAAGAGAACTCTCTTCCAAGGATTCCCCTTCTCAAAGAATCAATTCCCAGTTTACAATGACAACACGTCTAATTGCAAAGAAGAGATTGTTTGAGGACAAGCAATATTTTAAGAACATTAATGTTATAGGTCTTAGCTCTTAAGCAAACATACAAGTAGATAGTAACAAAGGATGGCCGTGACTAACCAAATAGACACATAAAAAGAGGAACGGATGGCCGTGACTATATACAACATTTTCATGATTTCTAAGCATGTTATTTAATATATTATTTTGTTGTGCATGACTGAATTAGTGGTAGATGCGAGAGTATTGGTTGCTTGCAAAACTTGCTCTGATCTGGAGCTTGTGCCATATTCTGAATTAATAGATATGAGATTGATCTAAGAAATAACTTGATAGATTCGGCCTAATTGAATGCTATTTAAGGCGACTGACCTCTTTTATAAATGGCAATTAGTCTTTTTTAACGTGTCTGAAATAAGTTGCATGGGTTTTAACTTGTGCTTACCAATTTACAGTTGTAATTATGGTGTAACTATAGTGAACATACCCTTCAGGATCATAATGGCAACAATTATGAAACTGAATCTTCACCATAAATTCATAATATGTTGAAGATCTTGCAAATCCAAGAGGTTTCAGAACTAGTTTCTCTTCATCTAATGTTGTATATTCAGTAAAATCTTATACAATATCTAACTTTATGATAATGTAGAGGACAGAAATAGATGAATTGTATCAACGATTAGGGTTAATGCATTGAAATTTTAATCTACAAGCAAGAGTCACTGTAGTTTTCATCCAAAAGAGGTGGAGGTTAGAAGGGGAGGAGAAAGTGTTAAAAGATCAGGAAGAGGCTTTATTTTATTCACTTGTCATTGTGTTTCGTTATAAATACCTTATTAAGCGCATAATAAATTAGTGCTTATAATTTAAGTACTTACGTGTAAATTGTTTCAATAATTGAAGCAGGAACAAGGTCAAACTATTTTCGTAAGTTATCCACATGAGTTTATATAAATAAGTTCAAAATAGCTTATAAGCGATCCCAAACACTTGTGCTAGATCAGCTTTTTAAACACTCTTTTTTCAAATGCATCCTTAGTTCAGAGACGGTGTGATTTTGAAAACGGTTATGCATATATTTATTAATCAATCATGTTCAAAGCATTCACTGCAACTTTGCAACCAGTTTACAAGCAAAACACTTATCCAGAAGTTCTATTGAAATTTCAAACGAATGTTAGCTTTAATTTTATGATATTCAATATTTTGTTTTACTTCATCACTAGAAAAGATACATTAATGAACTTCACTAAGGGTCACATCACATTGCATTTTGACAATCAAGTTGGCTGCAATAGTTCATCTTCCATTGAAATACACATATCTTCTGACTGGTAGAACCAATTTAAGCATATGGGATCTAGAATTTGTTCTTCTCCAAGTGGTTGCTTTTCTTTCCCTTACTGACTTTGTACAAAATACTTGAATAATCTTTGCATACTCTGTCTTATTTCCTTAATTCTACAAGTATTTCATGTTTTAATCAATGTCGTGGTTCTTAATTTCACATAAAAGGGTGGTTACTTGTCTTGTTGAGTAGTTGATTTGAAAGCTCAGAAATAACCATCCATATTTACTTTTCTTTTTCAGCTAGCAGTTGAGTACGAAAACAAGGCACTGTTTGTTAAGGTTGACACTGATGACGAGTATGAATTTTCACGCGACATGCAGGTAATACACCCTCAATTTTGTTTACAACGTGTTCATGTACAAATACTCAATAGAGATCCATTAGAAAACCTTATTATTTTTTATTGAAGTTGTCAAAGAGTTTGTATAATATAGAATAAATGGGTTTATCCCTCATGCTTTTATGTTCGTAACCTAGTATTACAACTACCAGGGTCTCTATACTATGTAGTATATCCTGTTACTATTACCTCTTCATAATTTTCCACTTTTTGTACTTTACAAAATGACACGTGAACTTGCAGTAGGGTACCCTAAAAATGTGGGGACAAAAATAAACATACATTGCATCATGGGGTCTAATCAGTTTCCTCATACAGCAACACATGGTAATCCTGTTTGTTTGTTTAAAGATAATAATAATCCTAAATGTCTAGATCTTGTATATGTATTTTCTTTGTATTATGACTGACAAGAATAACTATTTTAATGGTTGTTGTTTCAACCTTCAAGCCTAGACTAGACAAGACCCTCAAAGGGGACTATTAGCAAACAGATCTAGACCCTGATAATTGATTTGCCCTTCAGTTGAAATTTGGATTGTTACAGTCTCTAAAGAACACACTTGAATGTGATGCATTTTTAGGTGTGACATCAGTCCAATCCACATAAAAGATTCACATCACTTTTAATCAAAAACCTCAAAGTATTAGGTTTATGGGTGACTTTGTCATTTTTACATGATATAAGACTTAGATTTACACTTGGATTATTCCGGATATATTTCAGGTCCGGGGATTGCCAACTGTGTTCTTTATCAGCCCTGATCCAAACAAAGATGCTATACGAACTGAGGGACTTATACCAATACAGATGATGAGGGACATCATTGACAAGGATATGTGAAACAGCAAAGGGTTATGATCAGATGACACAGTTTGTGTTCCTGGATCCTGCAATATGCTGTCTGGTGCAATGGCATCATATCTTGGACAGAATTGAGGTGCTAACCGATTCATATGATTTTGGCTCTTGAAGGGTTATAAAATTGCATGATATTTATGTGTAAGCTTTGACCTCGACAATGCTCTGTAGTGTGCCACATGTGATGTCAAATGGAAGGACATTGCATCATGTAACACAATCATGGACTTGCAGCACCCCATTCATCAAAATATAAAATATGGTATTTAAAGGGACAATCTGTGTGTTAGGTGGTGACTGTGTTGAGCTTACATGCTTCAAATTTATTATCTTGTCACCTTGATGATGTGTTTCTGGGGTGCATTTGAATGTGACAAGCATGGTTCTGATATTCTAGGAAGAAGGGAAAATCAAAGGGTGTCTCTGCAAGAATTTACGTTGATTTTTTCTATTTTTTTTAGTTCGGCAGCACAAAGTGGTTTGATTATGATTTTAGTTTCTTTGAAATTAGCAAGTTTTAACTTAAATCCTAATAAAAAAAACGGTTTTCATTTCTCAAAAAAGTTACAATCTTGTATAGTTTCTACTATTACATTGGCAGTTGTTATAATACATTTGTTCAGTGACTTTCTTAGATAACTTGTGTCATGATTTATAGTGTTAAAATGTGAAAGCAATTCAGTTTTTAAAATAACTATATTAACATGGATTTAAAATAAAGAATAGTGAATTTGAGTTTTAGAAGATTAAATTCCAAGAAAAATGTTTTTTTTATAAAAGATTATTTATTTTATAAGATTTAAAACAATAATTTCAACTTTTTGAGAAATGAATGTTATATTTTTTCTTATAAAGCTAATATTAAAACTGGTTATTTTATGAGAATTTAAACCTAACAAAATCGGAACAGTAATTCAATTTTACTACTTGTATTGAGTAACTAAGTCAATTGATTCATAAAAAAATAAGTTTTTTTTCTTCACATGTTTCTTTTTAAAGGTAATAATTTTTGTTAATTAGATTAAGAACACAATCTTGTGTTAAATAATTTGCACACTTTCTAATTTAAAAAAAATGGCAAAATTCTAAAAGTGGCCAACAGCTAATTAAGATGAGTTGACTAAAATAAATTATTTTAAAAATGAAATGTATGGAGAAATTCTGACTTTATAATAATTTATTGAACAAGTAGTGAAGTATTGAATAAAATAGTGTTAAGAAGACAAAAAGGAAATTGAAATGAAATTTCATTGAAGCAGTCACCGCTATTTATAGATATTCTTCTTCATTCATTCAAAGCTGGAGAAAAACTTTAAAATATAATGAGCTAAGATTTTAGGTTAAATATAGGGCTGGGCAAAATAAACCAAACTGCACTGCACTACCAAAAACTGCACTGAACTAAAAAACTGTTCACATGAACTGCACTGAACTGGAAAACAATTCAGATGAACTGCACTGAACTGTTATTCTTAAAAATAAACTGGACTGAACTGCACTGCACTGAACTGCACTGCACTATAATATAAACTGAACTGTTTTATGAACTGCACTACGTCAGAACTGAACTGCACTATTTTTGGACTGAACTACACTAATTTTTAACTTAACTACACTGTTTTTGAACCGAATTGCACTGATTTTGAATAAACTTCACTCTTTTTAAACTGAATTGTACTATTTTTGAACCGGATTGCATTGATTTTGAATTGAATTGCACTATTTTTGAACTGAATTATACTATTTTGAATCGAATTACACTAATTACATATGATTGTACTACGCAATAATAATCTAAAGTTTATAATTTGAAAATGCTTAGAAAATAATACTTGAAATATGCATCATACTTCAATACACCAATTAACATTTTTATAATTTTTTTATTTATATTAAAGTTTTT
>Ga0209589_1009648_pt1 | contig 14467 bp, 6 predicted proteins | sample CowpeawhiteBW_FD_187525 | JGI IMG/M metagenome (GOLD analysis project Ga0209589, IMG submission 187525) | Root nodule microbial communities of legume samples collected from California USA - Cow pea white BW (SPAdes) (version 2) | ecosystem: Host-associated > Plants > Roots > Nodule | place: USA... | reverse complement strand
GTATCTTGCATATTTGCATAGAACATAGAGAATTAATTTATCATATAAATACTAATGGCTCCCTTTGTTCCTAAGTCAGATGACAACAAGGTGTCTTATATCTTTATTCTATCCCAATGGATTTTGTCTGTCATATGTGCATCCAAGAACTAACCACTTACCCAGTCGTTAATGCATCATTTCAAGTAGTTTAGACAAGTGATATGGCTTAGACACCAATCACAATATGAAAAGTTGGCTTTTGAGTATTTATTAAGTTATCCACCCCCAAGTTTTAAGTTGTGCTAGAGTAAAGACCTCTAAAGCATCTACCATAGAGCCCACAAAATTGCTGTCCACATACAACACAAATGCTGTTTTGTTTACTATTCAATTCCATTAGGTCAAACTGACTAAAGTTATGTTGTGGGACATTATGATTAACATTAGTAATTCCTACCCATCTAAGGCATTTATTCCATACTCTAAGCAACATTGCATGTAAAGAACAAATGAGAGACACTTTCCTCATTATACACATTACACATAAGGTAGACCCTATCAAAATACCTCTCTTAGTCAAATTATTCTTAGTTGTCACTCTACACATACAAAGTGTTGGTATGAGGGAAGAGCTTTGATATTCTAGAAATTTGAAGACTTAGTTGTGTTCCCTATGAATTATAATTAAATAAGAAACATGCCACATAATAAGAAAGACTTATAGTTAAAGATGTCAGGAGTTTGGGGAGGGTGTTAGTGCTCATTTCATACCCATTTATTTAGATTATTTGTGATTTTTATTTTAATATCCATTCCCTTATCCTATAGGTATCTAAAATCCTATATCCAATTTAATCCATTTCCCACATTTTTTTTGTTATAGATTAATCAATACTATCAAAAAAATGGTTTTGTAACACACTTCAACGTAGCTACGAAAGATAGTAAGTTATTACGCTTCTTATATTACCGAGTTTGAATTCTCTATTGGTTTTTCTCTGTTGTTCTTCTGTTGTGCTTTCAAAATACATTGATGATCATTAATTTTAAAATTTTAAAATATATTAAAATTATCCTTAAAGTACCAAAATAATGTGTTTTTTAATGTTCAACAGAGGACAACACAATAAAACTCAACAGAGAAACTAGACTCAATTTTACCATGAAGTGATGTGATTGATGATTAGTGACTCGAGAAGTCAAAATTAAATGGACTTAAGTGTACCATTAGTTTTATATTTTAAAATTATCAAACGAAATCCTATAATTTTTCACATATAATTACTTAATTTTATATTTAGTATTCTTTGTAATTACTCGTTAGCGTTATGTCCAATATTGCCATTTCTATGTATGATTATGTGAGGAATTAATTACGTAAATAAGTTATCTTATTGTAAAAAATGATGACTCCATAAAATGGTTATAAAATAAAGAAAGTATATGATGATATGAAGAGAACAGTGGTTTTGTTAAAGAGTTTGTTGAAAAATCGGATTGATAACTTATATTAAAGAGAGTGTAGATAATAAAGTTACCATGTAAAACAAATAAGATTATACTATTTAATTATAAAATCATTTTTAACTATTTGAACAAAATAATGAAGAGTCACAAGATATTACCCATTACTGCTATGCTATTGTTTTATTTAATTGTAAAGGTAACCCTGTTGTTTTTATGGTTATAGTTTTCTAAGATTATGAATCGATGCTTCCAAGGATTCAGCAGGTGAGTATAAAAGGAACCTCGTAGATATATGGGCCGGCCCAAAGAAAGTGGGGCCCTCTCAACAATTTGTCTTGTAACGTAATCACAAGTATTCCAAAGCTTTGTGGTAAAGAGTTAAAAAAGGTTGGCTAAAATGACAAAAATCGGGCCTCTGAAAATCCACCAAAGACAAACCTCCAATCACAAACTATTGGTATTCGGTGTTGTCTTTTTCTGACCCTGCTTCTCTCGTTAAGAAGGGAGAAATTAGAGACTTTGCTCTTTCCATAAACAAACCAGTCTCTATAGGCTAAATGAGAGCAAATTTTAGATACAGGAAAAGAAAAAGCGTAGTTTGAAATAATTATAGTTTTGGGTTTCCTTGTGAGAATCGTAGATAGTGAAAGAATTGGGAGGTTAACCAGAAAATGATCAATTCACTTTGTGGAACCCTCAAGAGTGAGAACAACTCTAGAACCAAAGTCCAACCCACATCTTCAAATGAGTCAAAGAAAAATGCCACTGAATCCTCTGGTGATCTTGACCAAACTGGCCTAACACCACCAAGCTTAAACCTTCCTGCACTGAAATTTGAGTTGGATGGAGATGTGGAAGTTCAGTCACCAGATAGTTCAATGTGGGAATCCTTTTTTGCTGACCAACTAGATGCTGATTTCATGATCTCTTCCCCAGTCAGGAACGTTCCCTCCCCGCAACTCTCTTCCTACAATTGCAGCTATAACTATGCTCATGGAATGCAAGGCCAGACTCTCTCAGGGTGTTCCCCACCAAGGTTTTCATCATCCCAGATTGGACCCTTCAACACCACCCACAAAGGGAAAGGACTTAGCCCTCTCCACAGGGTCTTCAACTCACCCAACAATCAGTACATGCAGCATGTTGAAAACCTTTCCCTCCCAGCAATAGAAGAGTTCTTGGAGGATTATCAAGGCTATTCCTCAACCAAGGTGTCTTCTGACATTGCAACTTCATCTGAATGCTTTGACTTGTCTTCTCAAATCTCATCCTCCATGTTGGATAGCTTGACACTGCCCAATTCCTCAAGGTACCATGGTTCAGTCGATGAAGAATCCTCAGTCCAAGAGAGTGACATCTATCATCAGATGGGGTCCATGGCTAGTGCATCCCTCTCACAGGCTCTGCAACAAGAACGCTACCAAGAGAAACGGCAAAAGCAGCATCAACAACAACAACAACGTCAGCAAGACAATCTCATGGTGCCTATTCCAATCGGAATCGAGCAGGTATATAACAAAATCTTCCCTCACCCCACTTCATCAAAAACTCATCTTGTGTTGGAAAAGAAGTGGATTGTGATGTGACACTTTTCTTCTATTTGTGGCATGAACGTTACAGGAGCAAGATAGCGGCCTTCAACTGGTGCACCTGCTTCTGGCGTGCGCAGAGGCAGTGGCTAAAGAGGAATACATGTTAGCAAGAAGGTACCTCCACCACCTCAACCGAGTCGTCACTCCCTTAGGCGACTCCATGCAGCGCGTGGCGGCGTGCTTCACCGACTCGCTCAGCGCTAGGCTCAATGCCACCCTCACTCCGAAACCCTCCAAACCCATCAGCCCCTCAAACTCCATGGAAGTCCTCAAAATCTACCAGATCGTGTACCAGGCCTGCCCCTACGTCAAGTTCGCTCATTTCACCGCCAACCAGGCAATCTTCGAAGCCTTCGAAACCGAAGAGCGCGTCCACGTCATCGACCTCGACATCCTCCAGGGATACCAATGGCCCGCCTTCATGCAGGCCCTCGCCGCCCGCCCCACCACCGCTCCCTTCCTCCGCATTACCGGAGTTGGCCCCTCTCTCGACGCCGTCCGCGAAACCGGCCGCTGCCTTACCGAGCTCGCCCACTCCCTGCGCATCCCCTTCGAATTCCACGCCGTTGGAGAACAGCTCGAGGATCTCAAACCCCACATGCTGCACCGCCGTGTCGGGGAGGCTCTCGCTGTTAACGCAGTCAACCGCCTCCACCGCGTGCCCGGGAATCACCTCGGGAACCTTCTCAGCATGATACGCGACCAGGCGCCGAACATAGTGACCCTGGTGGAGCAAGAGGCTAGCCACAACGGACCCTACTTTCTGGGCCGGTTTCTCGAGGCGTTGCACTACTACTCGGCGATCTTCGACTCGCTGGACGCGACGTTTCCGGCGGATTCGGCGCAGCGGGCGAAGGTTGAGCAGTACATATTCGCGCCGGAGATAAGGAACATCGTGGCGTGCGAGGGCCCGGAGAGGTTTGAGCGGCACGAGAGGCTGGAGAAGTGGCGGAAGATAATGGAGGGGAAGGGGTTCAAGGGCGTGGCACTGAGTCCGAACGCGGTGACTCAGTCGAAGATTTTGCTCGGGTTGTACTCCTGTGAGGGGTATAGGTTGACGGAGGATAAGGGCTGCTTACTGCTTGGGTGGCAGGATCGGGCCATCGTTGCGGCGTCTGCATGGCGGTGTTGATCGATGCTATGCTCACAAACTTTTCCATTCAATGTCTCTTTGTTTTTATTACATGCCATCGTTGATGATGCTAATTGTTACATGCTTACTTTACCATAGTTTTTATCATAAACACAAAGCAATATACTACTTTTTAACACATTCATTTTGATCGGCTGAAATTTAAATGAATCTTATTAAATATGACTCTGATATATTTAATAGATTTTGTTTGTTCCATCGCGTGAGATTCACCTAAATTTCAGCTAATGGAAAAAAATGTGTTAAAAGATACTTGGAAAGCAGGTTGCTTCAAATTGTAGGACGTGGAATTGAAAAGGAGTGTGCTTGTGAAAGGAACATAGGTTGATTAATACAAACTCTACAACTGTTCCCGACTCTCATAGTAATAAGTTTGTTCTTTTCATTTTTACTACTATTCACTTTTTGGAACAATCTCAAACACAACATTGCAAATTAGAAATTAATAGAAACAGAACATACAAAAAGATGAAAGCAGAAGTTAAAGTATTACTGTATTTTTCAAGTTAGTTTTACAAGGCAACACTTTTTATATAGATGTGTGCTATTATAAAAGAATGACAGTTCTCAGGACAACTGTCCCAAGAGTGATTACTGTCCTGTCCTATAGATTAAGAGCCCCCACAAACTCAATGGGATTTTGAATTAAAAATGGATTCAACAACATTGAGATTGAAATGCAAAAGTAGAAAGCGACCGCGAGAAATTGGTTTTTTTCCGGTCTCAAATTCTAAGAAATGAGGTTTTTTTTTTTTTTTTTTTTTTTTTTTTCCTTTATAGGCATTTCAGTGGGTTTATTACGGCAGTAGGCACATTTTTTTAAAATTACCAATATGAGCAAAACGTGTGGGAATTGAACGTTTTCATACGAAGAAATCGTTATGTCCCCAAACGTTTTTTTTGTCAAATATAGTCAGAGGGCGAAATCATGTGGGGGTGCACTATTTTAAAAAAATATGGTGGGGGACACGTTTTTACATGAAATCGTGCAGGGGGTAACGTTTTTGATGCAGTAATCGATTACCCTATGATGTAATCGATTACTGCATGTGTTGCAGTATTCTGGGTCTAATGTAATCGATTATGGACGAACAGTAATCGATTACGGACGAACAGTAATCGATCACAGGCGTAATTTTTTGAAAAAAAAAGGTTAACACAAATTTGACTGGATAGAAAAACAATGACATATAGTCGAATATGAAACAAAAAACAGTGATAATAATGGAAAAAAAACATTACAATGAATTAAAGGACTAACATAACAAATAATAGTGTCAATGTGAAAGTGCATTAAACAAATACAAAGTTTTTGAATGAAAAAAAGATCAAATGCACCTAAGAAGGAGGAAATTGGCGCCGCACATAAGCCATGTCTTCCTCAAGTTGACCAACCCGAGCATCTATATTGTCAAATCTTGAACTAACAAAAGCTCGGAGATCGCGGATCTCGTGGATAATATCATTAAGCATATCAGTAGATGCATCCTGGGTAGGCTGAAGCGGTGGAGATGGTGTACGTTCATCATGAATAGGTTCATCCTGCATATCACGTTTATGAATCCATTGACCATTTTGGTTTTTTACAAAACCAAATGAATGAATAACTTCGGCACCAATTGTAACATCCCGGCTGGATATTACGAATTTAATTAATAAAATAAGGATAAGTAATTAAGCCGCAATCAATAAAACCTCATTTCCCAAAAACGCGGGAAAATTTATAACATTTTATTAATTCCAATTAAAACCATAGTTCATAATTCATAAAAACTAAACATAATAATAAAGTCTCTCATAAGAGTTTACAAGAAATTCCAAAGAAAAATAATATAAAACTCCCAGGCTTTCCCCCACTCCGCGGCTAAGCCTCACCAGCTCCACCTACAATATCATTTGCTCACGTGTACCGCATACACGATCATTGCCAAACACAAGCATATAGGGTGAGCTAAAAAGATAACATATAAATATACACCAACCATATAATATATAATAAACTACATCAAAATTAAATCTCTTCTTTTATTTCACATGGCCAACACCATATATAATATCATTTCACCACCAAGGAACCTCTTCCTTATTTATCACATGGCCACAACCATGTAATACCAATACACACCAAGGAAGACTCGTTTCCTTCCTTCCACATGACCACAACCATGTAGTATCAATGCACATCAAGGAGACTCGTTCCAGCTCATCCACATGGCCACAACCATGCTATTCGTGTTCTACACCTTCTAGTGAATATCTCAAGGCGTCTTGCTGCCACACCTATCGGCCACAACCGATAGAGCACGTGCGGGAACCATGCTACGGATCACACACCGTAACGCCAGGTAGAGTTCCCAAATACGAACATAGTCTGTAACGTCCCAGGACTACCAAACTCGTCAATGAATCATTGAGGAGGGCAATCCATCTGGACCCATCCGTACTGGCCACAACCAACACACTCACACCGGCAACACTTGCCAACCTGAGTCACAACTCAAAGGTTCCTCGTGTCCATCCGCTATCCCGAGCCACAACTCAAGGGAAGTCATTATGGGCCACAACCCATAGAATGTCATGTGCTTAACCCCTATCCTAGGCCACAACCCAAGGATACGTTCTGGGCCACAACCCTAGGAACACCAGCAAGCCCACTATTGAGATATCTTAGAAGCCTTATAGACCACGCCTTACAAATTCCATCTCATCCCATTAATACAACAGTAACACATGCCTTGAATGCACCACAACACCCTCGCTCGCTTAGGCTAAAAGCCTTTGTTCAACCAGTCCAGCCTATCTCGCTTAAGCAAGACCCACTAGCTTGGGCGAGCCTCTAGAACCTCTGTAGCCTATGAAGTCTCGCTTAAGCGAGCTCATTCTCGCTTGAGCGAGACCCTCACTCGCCCAGAACTACGTACCTCGCCTAGGCGGCGAGTTACACAAACCACCAACCAAACCTCGATTCCTCGCTTAGGTGAAGAGCTCTCGCCTGAGCGAGACAAGCTTTCGCCCAAACAAACTAAGGTTTCGCGCCTGAGCGGAACATGCAAACAAACACCCAAACTCTCGAGTTCTCGCTTGGGCGAGGGACGCTCACCTAAGCGAGACAACTAGTCGCCCAAAAATGTCACTCTCCGCCCGAGCGAGATGAGCGAGCAGTATCAGTCCTAATTCTCTGCTAATCTCGCCTAGGCGAGCCTAGCTCACCCGAGCGAGAATTGCAAAGTTCTACACAGAGTTACGCACGCAACCACTACAACAAGGTCCAAACCATACTCTAATCCATGCTAAACAATTGAACGTAGTAAACCAACATGTGAACACAAATTTAGACCCCAAGTAGTTCCCAAAATCTATGTCTGAACCAATAGTAGCATGTATAGTGCAAAAACCCCTCTTAGTCATGCAATTTGGTAAAATTTCGTTCATCAATATCAAAACCCCCAACCCCAAATTCAGACCATACATTAGCACGAATTTTTCATGGCAAACACACATCAAATCATGCACATAAAACAACAATTACTAAAATTTGGTTCAGCTCCCCTAACCTAAAATTTCCTGCGCTTATAATTTGAATTACGCGTCTTCCCTGGAGTACCAATGCTCTCTCTTTGATCCTTTCCCAAGCCAGCCCCCAATTGCCCCAATACCCTGTCAAATTCGCTCTCCTCTAAAGGTAAAAATAATCACACTGCAGAAAACCCTTTTCTTACCCAAATTCAGCCTTTTATAGGTGCCTTAAAGGTTGGTTTAAGTGCCAAAACGAATTTTAACTTAATAATGGTTTAACTGCTATTCAATGCCCATGATTTAATGGTTTTTCAGTCCTCTCATAGAGCCCTCTGTTAGGGTTTTCTATGCCCTTTCAAATTCAAGACACACCAATTATTAGCAAAAAGAGAGTTAAATTTGGGTTACTAAGGTTCAAACCCATGACCATGCCTATTTTCAACCAAATGCACAACCACTCAACCAATTTATGTTTAGTGATAATTCCTATAAATATAGAGTTATATTATCACTCCTCACGCTCAACATATTATTGAAATTAATTATAAAACAAACAACACATAATGGTATACATAGGACTTAAACCCAAGTTCTTTCACACAATTAAGTACTCTCAATCATTTGAGCTGGTACTTTTCCACGTCAAACCCATCAAAATTTAATGTCATAAATACGCTACCTACCCACATTTATTAATTAATTATTTAATTAATTAATTAAATTATGCGGATCTTACACCAATTGGACCTATTCTCTAATTAACCTCCTCAAATGGTTCATCTTCTAGAGGAACATTAAACTTAATTAAAATATCAGTAATGTGGTTTGCATATGGTAAAGGGGCATGGTCTCTTAATGTCTTTTTCATGCAATATCTAACCAGATGACCCTAGTTAAGCTCCCTTCCGGTCAGCATTGCCCACATTAAGATAATGTATTCTTCAGTAGCTTGGGGAAGGTTAGTTGATCGGGGCACCAAACATCGACATAGGATGTAGTGCAGGATACGTGTTTCCACTTTCATTTGACCTGCCAGTATTCTTCCTCCAATATTTTCATTGTCACGACAAATCATTAATTTTGCATTGTGACTAGAATAATCATCTCTCTATTCCTCCACCATGTTTCTCTCAAAACAGACACCTTGAGTCCCCAATTGGGTTATACGATAAAACATATTTATATCCATTCTAATCTTTACATGCTTAACTTCACTAATAATAACCCTTTCATCATTAATTTGCAAGTTAGAATAAAAGACTCTAACTAATTCCGGATAATAACATTGACAATTAGTCAAAAAAGGTAATAATCCCAAATTGTGCAGTATATCATAGAACTCAAAGTTTTGCTCGACAATAAAATCATCAGGATATCTTGGTTCAACAATATCTCTGCCGGAAAATTTTTAAGTATACCTTTCTTATTGTGCTACGGAAGAGAAAAGTCTTTGTGGCTGTGAGGGTGCAATCATTTCATCAAGTTCGTTAGCGGCGGCACCACGGCGGTGGCGGGCACCAGTTTGAGTCGTGCATTTTCTTGAAGATTCAACCATTTTTTAGTGTTTTCGACGATTTTAATCTGTGGGTTTTGTGGAGAATTGAAAATCAGAAAGATTGCAACGAACGGGAGTTGATTTGGTTAAGAAATGAAGGAACAATGGTGAAAAACGGTGGAGGCAGTGGGGGCGCGAGGGGTGTTTGTGGTGTGCAACGGTGGAGAGAGAAAATGTTGTTTTTATAGTGGAAGACGAGCTGTAATTGATTACAAGGTTAATGTAATCGATTGTAATCGATTACAGCGTGAAATTGTTTTTCCCAAAACCTCCTGTTAATCGATTACAGGGCTTATGTAATCGATTACCAAGTTAAAAATAATTTTCCAAGAGCTCCTATTAGTACGTTAATCGATTACAGACTTTGTGTAATCAATTACGAGTTACAATTTTGTTGTAGGACCACGCGTTAATCGATTATGGGTATTATTTAATCGATTAAGGTAAGTTGTAATCGATTAACTTAATCTATAATCGATTACTTTCGCATCAGATTACAAAAATTGATGATTGTAATCAATTACACTATGAAGGTAATCGATTACAATATGTGTTTTTGCACCAAAACAATTGTGGTCATGGATAACATGGTCCATATAATTGATTACAGCATAACATATTTTTTTTCAAACCATTTGTACTCCATTAAATGGGTCCCTTAATGAAAAAGTTAAAAATATTGTACTAATTAAAGAAAAATAAAATGATTAACAACTTGCACATAACTTAAAATGAAAAGCAAAGAAAATAAATTAAATGAATTACGGCAACCATCTATATCTTGTTCTCCCCCGGTGATCTACAAACCATGCAGAATTGATATCTTCTTATTCTTTGGCAGGTGTTGGTGGTCTGATGTCTCTAGTTTGGATGAAAAGCTCGATATAAAAAGAGATATGTGGTTTTTTGACAGATTGGTCTAGACTTTGTACATGGTTCAAACGACTGATCATCTGTGACACGTCAAAGTCACATTTGATTTCCGCGGTGTCATGCACTAGTCGCCTGTTGCGTATTGTTGTAGGGCGATGATAGTCAATTTGTTTGACAATTCTGTGATCACCACACTCGACTAATTGAGTTATGGTTTGTAAGAATTCATTGTAGGTGCAATCATGTCTGATGGAAAAAGTTTTCGTGGCATCCAAACTAAACTCAAGACTAAAACCAGATGGACTCTCTGTGATACCAGCACCACTTAAAGGTCCACCATAATAAATAATAGTTGGTGAAGTTGGGACAGAGTTTGAGGATGATGATGATGGGGTGTTTGTAATTAAAAGAGAAAGGATTTCTTCAGGTGATCTTGTGAACGTGACATACAATTAAATCATTGTGTTCAAAGGGAAAGACGACTTACATTGCAACATTGGAAAAACATGTTCATCTGTTTTTAATTCAAATGTGTCATACATAATATTTCCTTCAGAAGTGATGGTGGGTCGTCTGAAGTATAGGTTGTTTATGGATGTGTTTGATGGGCATGGAATGGCTGCACAAACTCTTTGTTTCAACGTGTTGTATGTGCAGTTGTATGGAATGCGAAATATCTGAGGACTCTGACATATGAACTTGACTCCATCCTCACAGAGTTTCATTTCCTTATTTGTGTATAAGGTCGCTATGTAAGAATTGGTGAAATCCTGAGACTCTGTGATGCCAAACATTTCAGGGGAAAAATGTTCCATGTTAGGGTTTTGAATTAAGAAAGAAAAGATAAATGGAGATGGCAAGGAATGAATGTGTTTGACACTTGAATATTTTCATTTCCTGTAGTGTAGGAAGGTGGTATTTATAAGCATAATGACACCATTATTGAGTGAAAAGAAAAAAAAATATTATTGAGCTTCAATTGATTACGTACATATCAAGTTGTCATATTTAAATAGTACAAACGCATAGTAGAATATTGTCCCATAATCTCATAATTTTATTTCACAATAACATTATTCAACGATGGCTGCCTGTGTCGCATGGTGGCCTTTGTGCGGGTCGTCGCGGTCGTCTCTCGGGTTGTGGGGGAGGAGGGGGTGACTCACTTTCGTTATCAGTATCTTCCACTTCCACAGATTGAGAACCTTCTTTTGAAACATGAAATGGAATTTCTGGTCTGTAATATTATTGTGAAGATGATGGGCCTCAGTATGCGGATGGTGGAGTCAGTGATGGTGTCCCAAACATTTGTGATGGAACATCGCCATAGCTGGAAAATTGTGGGGCAGATGAACCACCATAATATTGGGATGGACCCGCTCCAAAGGTTGATGGCGGTGGGAAAAAACCATATGAAGTCGGGACCTGTTGAGATGACGGTGGAGGTTGCATTCTTTGATCCCAATTCCCATAACCTGGAGTTAGATTTTGTGAGTGAAGAAGGCCAAAAAAGAGTCTCTCCGTACGAAGTTACTGATGTGAAAGCGGATTTTGATATTGCTCAGGCATGTCATACTAAAAGAAAATTAATAATGAATTGACATGTTTGAAAATCAATAATAATAAAAATTCAATAGGCGAGATATAACGGATGGTATGATTTATGTACCATTGCATGTAGGGAGAGTTATCACGCAGATGGCCACTTTTAGTGAAAGGTTCGCCCTGAACAATGGAATTATGACGATTATTTCCATAGTATTATAAACCGATGATGATATTGCCTCCAATTAATTTCTCCTCTTCCTCGGAGATCAATTCGGTGAACCTCATCCAGGTTCATCGGGTCGGCTGGGATACTCTGTCGCCAACCAAATTGTCTGACTACCGGTCGACTTGGTGGAATTCAATAGTTGCAAAACAGATAAGAGGAACCAATGCCCGACTTATGAGAGAAACATTTATGATGATCATGTGACTAACATGGGGTTGTCGATATGGTGTCCATAAGAATTGCAAAAATTAAGGTTAATATTAAACATAAAAAAAACAAAGGGAATTTGAACAAACAAATTAGTAGAGCACTAGTGATAATGAACCTGTTTTGGTTGAATATGATCAAATTTTTTTCGAAACTCGATCACAGTTGTTTGGTCATGGAAGACGGAATGTGTTTGCCGACACCACCTCACACTTAAGGGGAACGCAAGACCAGCCACAATCTCGTCATCTGTGACTGGTTATATTTCTGGAGAGATACATGTGAATCTCTCCCACGCCCAACACTGCAGCAATAACATGCATCCACCAATGTTGTCTTGTTGGAATTTTGTGTTGTGAACCAATGCACGATACAGACATGCCAACACTACGGATCTCCAACTAAAATTTGAAACATGATCCAATTCTCTTAACAATGGCAAGAACATAAAATGAACGAGACTGGCTGATGTATCTGGCATTAACATGCTGCCAATCAGTATGAGGATGTGTGCTCGTGCATACTGTCCAATTGTTGCTAGGTTTGCGTCATCTGGTAATTTCTCGGAATCTAGTATTTAGCCATGATAGCTTTATCCGGTTCCCTGTGATCATATTTTCTGGTGGAATGTCCTCCAATAAATCTTAACACAATTGCAGCAGGTTCACCATCAATTGGCACCCTCAATTGTAGTGAAACATCCTTAAGGGTAACAGTTGTTTCTCCTAGTGGCATGTGGAAGGTGAGTTTCAATCCTCCACCTTTCGCATAGTGCTATTATCATGAGGTGGTTAATCTCCATATTACTCACTTTCAAAACGTGACCAAAACCAGCTTGATCAATTAACATTCTGACCCTAGGGTCAATAAGATTTGTATGTTTTAAAATCCAGATAGAATGGCGTCGTGGTCGGAGCACTCTCTCGTTTCCTTCCCAAATCTGGTTCGTGATGTGGTCGTCTTGATGATGCAATACTGAAAAGTTTGCTGACAGATTATTGTTCTGAGCCATAATAAACTACGTAAAAGAATATGAAAAGATTACAAGAATATGATTTAAACTTAATGAATAAGAAAACGTACACAAAAATAATTTCATAAAATTGACCGAACCTGTGAGATTGACGGATGAGAACTTATTTTTGATACACTGCAATTCCAACTACAAAGGCAAAGCTATGAAGTCTTTTGTGATGTGAAATAAGTGTTGCACCTAACATGCCTATTTAAACTACAACAACATACTATTCATTCACATGCCTTCCCTTTTTTTTTTCTCTCTTTCTCTCACGTAACAAATGACTTGTCTCACTAATGACAACCTATTGTACTATACCTGATAAGTGCCAAAATTCAGTAAAGATTCATAACAAAATCTGGCACTTATGCTTTTAATGGATGTTCATTTCATATTGATTCTCCCTAAATCTAAGTTTCAATCACATGCTTCCAAGTTTTGATTTAAAGAAATCATTTGATCCTATTTTGTGTGTTTTTTAGGAAAGATTAAAGAGAACTCAAGAAGAGTGAAGGAGAAAGCAAGAAACAGAGAAAATAGGGAAGGAATGCTGTCAAGGTCTCTCAAACCAAAGCATTCTCGCTTAAGCTAAAGCAATTGCCGCCATTCTCGCTTAAGCGACGCAGACTCTCGCTTAAGCGAGACTGGAGACCCTCTCTTGCCGCCATTCTCGCCCAGGCGAGCTCAGATGTTGCCAATCTCGCCTAAGCGAGATCCTTTCTTCAGCTTGAAGTATTCTTGCTCGCCTAAGCGAGATGTTGGCTTCAGCACATCTCGCCCAAGCGAGAGGCTTTCTTTGGGATGAAGAATGTTGTCTCGCTCAAGCGAGACTTAGGTAGCTTGAGCGAGACTTCGTGGGTATATATTCTCCGTGCATCAGAAAGTGATTTTCAGCTGGGAATTTTTGGAGAAGAACGCATCCGCGCTGCAGAGTTGTTACTGGGAGCATCACACAGATTATAATTCTTCTTCTTTTTCTTTAGCTCTTAGGATTTTGATAGCTACCATGAGTGGCTAATCTCTTTCCTTGGGATTGAATGTAATCTACTCGAACTTGAATGTAATCTGGTGATATTTATATATAGCATTTCTGTTTTACTCAGTATTGGTATTATTGTTCTGCTCTTAATGCTTACTTCTATCTGATCAATAGATGTTTTGATTTTGATTTTTAGATCTGATTGGAAAGTATTTCTAAAAATCCGATTTGAACAATGATACTTGATATACTGTGATGCTAGGAATAGATCTCAATATATCAATTGCTTTTAACACTCGACCGTAATGCTGGATAGTTTGTTGAATATGTGAGGAATCAATATTCAGGGAA
>Ga0209589_1009647_pt1 | contig 14467 bp, 3 predicted proteins | sample CowpeawhiteBW_FD_187525 | JGI IMG/M metagenome (GOLD analysis project Ga0209589, IMG submission 187525) | Root nodule microbial communities of legume samples collected from California USA - Cow pea white BW (SPAdes) (version 2) | ecosystem: Host-associated > Plants > Roots > Nodule | place: USA... | reverse complement strand
AAAAAAAAAAAAAAAAAAAAAATATATATATATATATATATATATATATATATATATATATATATGAAATAAGAAACAAAGAATATTGGAAAGTTGTTTCAAAACATTATACTAAGCAAGCTCTTTTAAGAAATTATTTCAACCCTTTTAGCTCTCAATTCAATATTCATATTATCTGGAGTTATCTTGTATTGGTGACAGTAAACTTTTGTATTTGGCTATATTAAGATGTTAAGCCTAAACCTAATGTCATATACTTATTGTAATTTTCACATTTAGCAAAAGTGGGTTGAGGAACTGAATGATGATATCTATAAACATTTTGTATGTAAACATACAAAACGAACATAGTAATTTTGGAGAATTAATAGTACTCATGCTAAAATAGGAAAGATTATATCATAGGGATATCAACATAACTACACTCTCCAAATCCAACTCTCAAGTTATTAAGGTTCAACAAAATACCAAACTAGTGAGATCTTAAATAGGAGAACATCTATTTTATATGAAGATGGATGTTCTACAAAAGCTAAAAGGAGGAAAAATTAAGAAGAAGAGCTTAAAAGACAACATTACGAATATGGAGTATGAATAACAAGGAGAATACATAAAATATTATAAGATAATATTAAAAATATTTTTTTAGTATTTCCTCTAATTTCCTTATAAATAAAAATGTGGAAAAATGTGTTTTCTTGCTTTATAATAGAATCTTATGACACTTAGTTTTAACATGAGACCAACTCTAAAAAAAATAAAAGGTCTTTTTAGAAAATTATATGCACCAATCAAACAAGTCCTACACTCAAAGGCCTTGTTTGAAAACTGTATGGATCAACCAAACAAGTCTCAAACTCTTCTTATTCTCTAACTAGCCTACATAACCATATAGCCTCTCATTTGTAGCATAATTCATTAATTGAATAAAAATTCTCTCCATTTTCACATGTTTTCAAGAGTTACACACCTTTTATCATGAATTTTCTAAATTTAAGTGGTAGTTTTCCTTTGCGCCTATCTTTTCCTCTAAAGAAGTGAGTTATCCTTTATCTTTTTTCCTCTTTCTTCTTTTAGTATTTTGTTTTTCTTTAAGTTTAACATTTCCTACGCCAAATTCATGTTATGCAAATCATATTTTACACCTCAAAGACACCTTAGGAAAGAAGAGACACAAATTAAGTTTTAGTTCTTAACCAACCAGTCAAAGACCATTAAGTAGACTATCATTGTGAAGTACAATACAATGTTCTTTCACCTCCCAACCAATTCTGACTTACCCCATTCAAGTATTCCTTTCATAAGTCATTTATGACTCGACCAAGTATTCTTTCCATAAGCCACTCTTAGTTCAACCAAGTATTCTTTCAACAAGTCACTCTCGCCTTAACTAAATATTCTTTCAACAAGCCAATATTGGCTTCACCTAGTATTCTTTCAACAAGTCATTCCTAGCTCAACCCAAGTATTATTTCAACCAACTACTCTTGGCTCAAGACAAATATAATGTCTTTGTGATAAAAAAGATCATGATTTGTGCCAACTAAATAGGGTATCGTCTTTTTTATGTATACAAGATTTAAGCTATCTACTAGTTTGTTAGAACAAAGAATGTTCTTACAAAACTTGTAGGACACAAACATTTTTTAGCACATTTTTAGCACTTACAAATGATGGTTATTATGCTTTTCTTTTTCTTCAAGGAGTGAATAGGCATATGAATTGCAATCCATTTTCTACTTCTTTACGCAACTTCTTGATAACTAAAAGTACTTGTCTCCCTAGGTTGCATAACTTTTTACTTTAAAGAGTGATAAAAGCGCACACCGTATTGGGTAGATAGTGATACTGAAGTTGACATATGTTTGTGTTAAGAAAGTTAGCAAACATTTCAACTTTACTATGAATCTCAAGAGAGATTAGAGTGAAGCTTGTTAGTATAGAATTGGTGAAAACATTCCCTACATCCCAAATTTAAACTTTAGGAATACTATTTAAGTTCATGTTAGTATAGAATTTGAATATACTTATTGTTTAATTATTAATGTGATGTAATGAAAATATGCATGGTGCCTTATTGTCTATCAAATGAAGTTCATGCACTCGTAATTGTAAAATGTTTACCAGATGTAATTTGTGACATACTGACCGGATATTACTAATTTAAATAATTAAAATAGGGAATAAGTATAAAATTGCAATTATGATAATTCCTTTTTCCAAAATGCGGAAAAATTTAAAACATTTATTATACCGCAATAAACCAAAATCCACAAACTATAATTGTTGATTACAAATTTCGAGTCTGGTAAAATAAATGTTTACAAAATGTTTAAAATCCATAAAATAAGAAAACATCATAAAGTTTTTTCCCCAATCTAACCCCTCTCAAACTATGCTTTGTAACATCCCATAAGGATATTACGAATTTTAAATAAAAGTAAAGAAATATTACGTCAACTTCATTTATTAAAGCATCATTTCCCAAAAAAAAAAGCGCAGGAAATTTAAAACTTTATTAAGTCTATGAATAGTACAAAATTCCATAATTTATAAAACTCAAAATAGTATAAAACATCCATAGTGTTTACAATTTATTTCAAAGCCATAAATCATAAAAGCTTTCGAGCTATCCCCACTCCGTCGCTAAGCCTCACCGGATCCAACTACAACATCATCGGTTCCCGTGTACCGCGTACACGATCATTGTCAAACACAAGCAAATAGGGTGAGCTAACAGAATAAATCATATACATATATATACATATATATATATATATATATATATATATATATATATATATATATATATATATATATATATATATATATATATCACTCAATCACAACAAAAGATTTTCATCCTTTGATTTCATACCACATGGCCACAACCATGTGAACCGTGTTCTACTTCTTCTAGGGATTACCTCAAGATGTCTTGTTGCCATACCTATTGGCCACAACCGATAGAGCACGTGTGGGAAACCATGCTACGGATCACACACCGTAACACCAGGTGGAATTCCCTATACGAACATAGTTCGTAACGTCCCAAGACTACCAAACCCGTCAACTAATTACTAAGGAGGGCAATCTATCTGGACCCATCCGTCTGGCCACAACCAACACACTCACCAACCCGAGATCAACTTAAGAGTTCTCATGTTCATCCGCCATCCTGAGCTCAACTCAAGGGATGTCATTTCGAGCTCAACTCAAGGAATGCTACGTGCTTAACCTCTATCCCGAGCTCAACTCAAGGGATACGTTCTGAGCCACAACTCAAGGAACATTAGCAAGCCGACCTTTAAGGTATCATAGAAGCCTTATAGATCACGCACAACAAAGCAAGCACAATGCACATCTGCTACAGCACCATCACCTGGCACAAATCACGAGGCGCTAAGTGCATCACACTTCCAAGCCGCTTGGCAGGGGACACGTACCGCCAGTCGCCAAGCACCTCTAGTGCCCACTGTTTGCAGGTGTTTCCTGGCGAAACACTCTTACTCGTCAAGCGCCACGCGTTCCAACCCTTTCTAAATTCATCGTTATCGCCTAGCGGTCTAACACCTCGGCCAGGCGCCGTATCAGTATCTGCATAGTTCTGGTGTTTGATAACCAATATCACAATAGATTAGACGACATAACCAATATCATTCTTTGACCTAAACTAAGTCTCAACATAACTAATATCATAATAGATTAGACGACATTCATCCTCAGTCCTCCTTCACTACTCCCTTCTATGATCCTGGTGCATCACTTTTCTAATATATCCAATCAATTCTAAGTTTAAGTCGACCACCTTAGTTCATGTATTAGGTTTCTCCCATTAACTATTCAAAACATCAACACTTCCCTCCTCTCAGTTCCATTTAGGACTGCATAAGAACCCAAACCCAATGGCCACCATCACAACCCCGCAGTGAAGTATCCACTGCGTTGGCGCCTGGCGGTAACAAAAGTGCTGCCAGGCGGCACATGAAAATCTAGGAAATTCCAGCTTTTCACTGCACCTGCGAATGCCAAAAACTTCCAAACATCCTGCATTGATCATACTCAATTTCAGCATCAAATCATGGCTACCTAGGGTACCTATTCTTTAACCAAATTCAAATTTACAGATTTTCAACACAAATCCAGTATCCAACGTTAATAAACCCTTAAATCCCCAATTTGACAAACCCTAACCTAAGTTCATACCCCATTTCATTCAATTTCCTTGTATTACCATACAAATTCATAATCATTCGCTTCCATTTAATCGATTAATAATCTGAGTAACTTTTCCACCGATTAAAATCTACCCAGAACCCAGAAAACATCAAAACTGAGCCACCTGACTTGCGTCGCCTATCGGTTGTTCGTCACCGCCAGGCAGTTCATCAAGAAAAACCCAGAAAATGGGTATCAGCATTGTGTCGCCTAGCGGTTGGGACTTTGCCGTCAGGTGGTTCCCCTCCAGGAACCTAGGATTAGCTTGCCATGAATGAGTCGCCTAGTTGCTAAGCATAGCCCGCTAGGCTGTTTTTGAAAAATTTTTCAGAAACACGAAATTTCACAGAACAGAAAGGATTCATGAATAATCATCACATATTCATGATGCAATTCTTACTTATACATAGAAATCAACGCGTAAAACTCCCCTAACCTGGAATGCCTTTGCCTAGAGTTTGAATTATGGGTCTTCCCTTGAGCACCAATGTCCTCCCTTTGATTCCTTCCCAAAATAGCTATTCTTTTCACACCAGAACCACACTTTTCTCTCTGAATTTTCGCTCCTCACAAGGTCCTCTCTAATGGCAGCCACCAAAACTTTCTTTCTTACCTCTAAATGGCCTTTTAATTGGGTCTTAATGATGGTTAATGATCAAAACGAAAATGAGGCTTAATGGTAATGTTAATTACCATTCAATAGTTCATTATAATATGTTTTTCAACCACCCTTGGCTGCTCCTTAGCCAACTAGGGTTTCCATGCCCTTTCACCTTCATGCCAAAGGAAATTTTGGCAAAAAGAAAGTTTAATTTGGATTCACCAAGGTTTGAACCCCTAACCAAGCCAAAGTCATCCAATGCACAACCACTCAACCAATTTATGTTTCATGATGATTAATATAATTCTATGATTATATTATCATTCACATGATTCAAGCTTATTATTAAAAATAATAATAAATCAAATAACACAAAAATGTCATACATAGGACTTGTACCCAAGTCCTCTCTAATTAAGTACTCTCAACCACTTAAGCTAGTACTTTTCCACATTATACAAATTAGAATTTAATGCCATAAAGGCTCCCACTACCCGCATTTATTAATTAATTATTTATTAAATTAATTAATTTCCACGGGTCTTACATTCCCCCCACCTTGAAAGTTTTCGTCCTCGAAAAAGAGAACTTACCAGGGAATAGGTGAGGATAAGATTTCCTCATGAGATCCTCCATCTCCCACGTCATCTCCTAGGTTACCTCATCCCAGAGAACCTTCACAGTTCAGATCTCCTTCCCTCTGAGTTGTTTGACTTGAGAATCCAAGATTCTCACTGGTCCAACTCCGATTGTCAGGTCCTCGCGCACTTGAACATCATCCTGCTCCAGTACATGTGTAGGATCTGTAATGTACTTCCTCAGCTGTGACACATGGAAGACATTATGCAAGTTTGCCAAGTGAGGTGGCAAAGCAATCTCGTACGCCACTGGTCCATTCCTCCTAGTGATCTGATACGGTCTCATGAACCTAGGAGTCAGCTTCTTCGACTTTAGAGCTCTTCACCAATACCTGTTGTGGGAGTAACACGGAGGAAAACATGATCACTTGCCTCAAACTCAAGCGACCTCCTCCTTTTATCTGCATAAGATTTCTGCCTGCTATGAGTTGCCCGCATCCGGTCCTATATCACCTTGACCTTCTCCGTGGTCAAGAAGTTAAGCGATGAATTTGGTTCAAGAGAAAACTTTCATGCATCAATATATATTACACAATTGCATATAATATCATTAAAACAAGAAATGGCAGCTCCCCTAACCTGGATTTCCCGCTCCATTTGTGCTCTTAACGTCCCTTCTTGGCCCGAAATTGCCTTAGGTATATTCTCCTATACTTGAGTGCACCTTCTCCCCTCAAACACTTCCCTTTGGTTCAGTTTTTGTGTTCTGGAAAATCCTCTTAGGCAGCCACACGAAAATACCTCCTCTCATACACCACCTTTAGTCACTCATTAAGCTTTCACCCTAGTAATTACTACATTAATGTCCAAAAATTAAAAAAAAATGATTTAAATAGGGTTTCTTGATCACTTACTAATGTAGCCAAAAATAATCCAAGCATAAAAATATCTATTTCACGCTAGCCTATCATGCACACATATACTCATAACATCATGCCACGTGTTCATATATGCACTCACAATAAATTAAATAATTAAAACATTACATTAATGTCATACACAAGACTTGCACCTAAGTCCCCCTCAAATGCACCAAGCGTGTCTAACCACTTAAGCTACCATTGCTCCTTTGTCATAATTCTCCGTATTAATTACTTTATAGATTCCTTCCCTCACATTTATTAAATAAATATTTATTTATTTACTTAATTTTCCTGAGTCTTACATAATTTCTTCATGCTTTAAACTTTATTTTATTAAACACTTAAGAAAATTAACAATAAAAATAGAAAGTTGTTGAACTTTTTCTCTAACACACACACACCCACCCACCCACACACACAGACACACACACACACACACATACATCCACACCCACACACACACACAAACACACACACACACACACACACACACACTCACACCCACCCACACACACACACCCACAACCATATACACACAGAAATTGGCAAGATAAGTACTCTTTAAAATATGAATAACCCATGATAATAGAAGAACGATATAGAGGGAGAACAAAGCACAAGAGACTCAATAGAGTAAGAGATGTGAGTAAGTGCGTGTTTTTGGAGAGCAGCAAACCACCTTTTTATAGGTATGAATGAGGAGGGATGGAGATGGGTTAAAATCTCATGGCTCATGATGAAAATCTTGTAACTGCTCAACAAGAATCATATTGTTTTAAATGCCAAATCAAAATCGCTCTAGCTATAATGGCCAAAATGCAACTGCATATTTTGCAATAACCAAATTTTACTATATATATATATATATATATATATATATATATATATATATATATATAACTGACTTGTGTACTAGGTGTAAGTTAGATTTTTCAAAGAATATGACTTGTAATTTGTAATTGTCTATTTCATATCATATATTGACCATGATGTGTTCAATAAGGTTATAAATTTCGTCAATTTTGTTGAATTTGCTCCCTTTTTGTAACAGTTTTTGAATTGTTAACAAAAGATGAACTGTGTGTGTCACGTGTTAGTTCGTTATATTTTTTTAATTTTTTAGTTCTTTTAGTTTTAAAAAAATATTCACATGTCAAGTTAACATTATGATACATGACAGTGTTACTACCACTTGTCAAGTCAATCTAAGTGTTATGTGTCTTATATTCAATTCAGTCCTAATTTTTGTTAATTTTGTTCAATTTAGTTCTAATTTTCGTTAATTTTGTTCAATTTAATACCAATTTTTGTTTAATTTAAATTTTAGAAAGAAAATTCTTCATTATTATTAAAATTAGAAGAAAAATTATTTTTAAAATCAGAAGGAAAATTCTTCAATATTTTTAAAATTAAAAGGACAATCTTTACTACTTTTAAAATTAGAAAGAAAATTCTATTTTTTTTTAAATTAGGTGGAGAATTCTTCATTATCTTTAAAAATAGAAAGAAAATTCTTCATTATTTGTAAAATTAGAGGAAAAAATCTTCATTATTTTTAAAATGAGAATGAAAATTCTTTATTATTTTTAAAGTTAGAAGAAAAATTATTTGTTATTTTTAAAATTAGAAAGGAAATTCTTAGTTACTTTTAAAATTAGAAAGAAAATTGTTCATTATTTTTAAATTTAGAATAAAAATTCTTCATTATTTTTAAAATTAGAAGGAAAATTCTAATTTATTTTAAAATTAGAAAAAGATTCTTCATTATTTTTAAAATTATAAGGGAAAATTCTTCATTATTTTTAAAATAACTCTAACCCTATTTTTTACACTTCGTAAAAATCAAACATAAATTTAATAATTATATCTTATAATATAGTTATAGTTGGTTTAAAAATAATAAAATAAATGTTTAATAAAAATTTCAGTATAAATTTTATATAAAAATTAAAATGGGTCTCAATTTAGAGGGTTGGAGAGGGACATAATTATCATGAATTGAGAATGAATTGAATATAAGACATGTGACATTTATACTAATTGACACATGACACTGACACTAACTTAACACATGACACTAACACTACCACATGATACAACGTTGATTTGACACACGAAAAGCATTTTTTTTAAATTATTTTTTTTTTTAAATTAAAAAACCACGAATTGACACGTGACATGCACTATTCATCTTTCGTTAACGATTTAAACGTCGTTAAAAAATGATCAAATTGAACAAAAATTGGTGAAAATTAAAATTTTATTGAACACTAAAAAAAATGACCAAATTGAACAAAGTAAACAAAAATAGAGACCAATTGTATTTAAACTTAAAACATAAAGAGTTCTTCAATAGAATCTCTTAAATGACATTGAGATATAATGAAATATAGATTCTCCCATAAATTTTTTTGTAATATCCTCTCCTCAATATCAAAAATACATTAATGTTGGTATATTAAAATTCTTTTTAATATATTTTAAGATATCATAATTGATGAGTGTTCATCGTATATTTTGAATACACAATTAAAAGTAACATAGAAAAATGGAAAAAAAATATCCAAATTCTATAAGAAGCAACTTCAACTTTACCAAATTTCCATGTACTTGAGATTTGAGATGGAAAACCTATCTTTTCTTTTCCCTATAAGGAAATTGAGCCTTACCAGCTCGACATCTTCTTGAAAGGAGATATTTCACTTACTCCAAATAGTGAACATATCACACTCTATGAAAAACAGTCAATGTCTCTCTAATGTTAATTCTTCACCATTGTCAGCAATTTTCTTATCATCAAGGAGGCTACCACTTATAGAAAATATAAAGACATTAAAAACATTAATGAAAAGATGGTGTGCCTAAACTCAATAGAGAACAACATGACGATGCGGACTGAGAAGAACAAGGCTGATGAAGGTGTTTTTCCTATGATTCAGAAAAGAAAAAAAAAACATATTTATGAAAATAACATTAATTCAATTTTTTTTGTCTTTGTCAAACATCGAAAATACAAAAACCTTAAATATGCTATAGTAACATTTAATAGCTAACAATTAAATTACATTATTAAAATTATACAATATTAATACAACGACCTCGTAAATTATATTATTATATACTAAAATGAGTAAATATTGTGTATCAAATCATCAAATACAACAACTTTAATACTTAATGATGAACAAAAGCGCAATTGAATTAGAAATAGATGCTTTTAATATAAGAATTAAAGTGCCGCATTAAAATTTCTTCTATAAAACTTAGAGCTAAGATTACCTTCTAAAGTACACTTGGTGAATATTTCGCAAATTAAATGAATGGAAGAACAAGTCCACCTAAACAACCAATGTCCACGTGGGTATATATATATATATATATATATATATATATATATATATTAATTTGTTTTTATTTCAATTATATATAACAAGTAAAATAGTAAATAATTGATTAAAATATATGTTCTTGATACTAATTTTAGTATTTATCTGTTTTGATCTTATCCTTGTTATGAACCTTTTCAATTTTGGGGCTTACATGATAGTCCTTGCTTCAATCCTGGCGATATAATTTCTTTCTGCACCTTCATAACTTTAATCTTCACATCCACCAAATTTTATTTATTTTATATTTTAGATTGTATACCTAAAATAAAAGGTACATGGATTATATATTTTGAAAAAAAAATTATGGATCGTTCAATTTGAAATAGAATTTTTATTTCAGACTATAAAAAATTGTATTTTAGATTCAGAATGCATTCTCATTTATGTCTTTCGGAATATCACTACTAAAAATTCTCATATTACATCAGAATTTTCTTATAAATTTGTTAAAAAAATTTGTAAGAAAAAACTTTTTCCTGCTATTTTTTCTAAGAATTTTAATTGACAGATAATTCCTTCGTGGGTAATTATTTCCTACAAAATTATAAAATTCACAAAAAGTGTTTTATACAAAATATTTTGCAAAAACATTGACAGTAATTTCCAACAATTTTTTTTTCATAACAAAATTTATAAGTATTTCCTACACAAAAATTTCAAAACAAAATTGATAGGAAATATGAGTTGTTTTAATAGTACACAAAATTATTATAAATTATATTTTGAAATACAAATAAATTTTAGACCATACAATTCAAAATATTATATTTTTTAAATAAAAAAATATTTTAGATTATATATTTTGAAATACAAAATAAAAAATATATTTCAAATTATATTTTAGAATACAAAATTTACATTCTGAATTAGCATTATGGAGGTGCATGAACTACTCTATCTTTTCTTAGGTTAGATAAGCATTAGCTTAATATATTGATATTTATTTTTATCAAGAGTTAGTATATGTAAAGCACTATTTATATGTTAAATTAAGGTGCAAAACCCAAAAGTAAAGTTAGGAGAAAAGGATTATCATTGAATGAGTATTGCTAGAGTGAAACCACAGAACCATTGAACCTTAAAAAGAATGTAACAATATTAAATGAAATACTTAATATGATATAGTTATTAGTTAGCCTATCATTTATATTAAACTAATCTTTTGAATTCACTTGGTTCTTAATCTATCCATTTAACACAAATTCTCATGTTTATCATCAACCATCCCAATCCATTTGAAATCCAACTTCGATTTCAAAGTCAATGAAGATCTCTCTACATAACAATTTTTTTTCCCAGTTCCTTATAATCTTCTCATTTTCACCAAATAATAATATAATAAAATAATGAAACCCAGAATGATGGTAATTTAGGCGTGTGAGGGCGTTAATGGATAGAGTCGTTGGTTTTCTGAGACGTAACTGTAACCGTGCAAATTTTCCAAGTTTTTGTTTAATAGAGTTGTTTTAGACAAGGTAATTACTTTGAAATTCAGGAAACGTTTATAGATGAAAATTTGAATAAGCAATCAAAGACGAGGCAGCTAGAAAAGAAAAATGTTCAATAGCAGTGTGAAAAGAATCATGTGACAATTATTTGCTTCTCCATTTTATTCAAGGTGGAAACTTCCCTTGGTCAAAAGAAAAAAGAGAATATTAATATAACAGATTATATTTCGTTCTTATACGAAAAATATCAGCGTTCATAAAAGGAGGGAAAAAGTTCGTAAAACCTCGGCTGAGAAAGAGATAAATGTTATAAAATAAAATTAATAATATAGAGAAAGAATAAAGCATCAAAGACTAGTTTTTTATGTATCATTATTAGGAGAGAAAAGTCTCTATTTATAGGTATAGAAGACAACTCAAAAAGTACAACTCAAGAGTTACATATTTAATGTAAATAATGTAAATATTATCAATACTAATAGTAATCAAGCTGAATAACTTTCAAGAACTCAATGAACAATCCATAAATTTCATAATATTCCTCATTAAGTGTCCATTGATCAAAGAACAGTGTGTCATTAAAACCTTATTAGAAAAAATCCTTTGGGATAAAAACTTAGTCAAGAAAAAAAAGTACATTATTCTTCATTCTTAGATATAATATTATTCATCACATATTCTATTTCTCCTTCTCATGTAAACTTATGTATTTAAGATGACAAAGTCCAATCTTGTGAACCAATTGCTGAAAGTTCTCCTTGAAAAAGACTTTATAAATGAATCTTTAATATATCATTCTTTCACTTGAGCAATACGTGCATTGTTGTCTTCATATATGGTTGTTGATTCCATTTTTCCTCATGTAATGCTAAAAGTTGCATGATTTGACAATGTTGCTATTATGGTTTATTTCACAGACCGCCATGAAATCATTGTGCCACCACATATGAAGAAATCTCTTGTTTGTGATCAACTGTTTTGAGGATCAAATAAATAACCTGCATCTACATAACTCATTTGATTTTAAATAATTTAGATAAAATGAGACTATATTCAAAGTACCCTTAAGGTAACAAAATATATGTCTTACACTAATTCAATGTCTTCTTATAGGTGAAAAATTATATGTTGCTTAACAAATTTACAACAAATACTATATCAAGTCGAGTATAATAAACAAAATACATTAGTGTTCTTATAGCATTAAAAATATGATATTTCTTGACCAAGAAGTTCTTCATCATTGTGAGGTCTAAAAAGACATTTATCAACATTTTATCGCCTTACAATTGAAGTGCAAAAATGATATAACTTGTCCATATATAACCTTTTAAGTATCTTAATTATATAAACCTCTTGATGTATAAAAAGACTTGTATTTAAATACTCAATTTGTAATCACTAGTGCATTTTAGAGTTTTTACATCGCAGTACTTTTCCACGTTATACAAATTAGAATTTTATGCCATAAAGGCTCCCACTACCCGCATTTATTAATTAATTATTTATTAAATTAATTAATTTCCACGGATCTTACATACCCCCCACCTTGAAAGTTTTCGTCCTCGAAAAAGAGAACTTACCAGGGAATAGGTGAGGATAAGATTTCCTCATGAGATCCTCCATCTCCCACGTCATCTCCTGGGTTACCTCATCCCAGAGAACCTTCACAGTTCAGATCTCCTTCCCTCTGAGTTGTTTGACTTGAGAATCCAAGATTCTCACTGGTCCAACTCCAATTGTCAGGTCCTCGCGCTCTTGGACATCATCTTGCTCCAGTACATGTGTAGGATCTGTAATGTACTTCCTCAGTTGTGACACATGGAAGACATTATGCAAGTTTGCCAAGTGAGGTGGCAAAGCAATCTCGTACGCCATTGGTCCATTCCTCCTAGTGATCTGCTTCGGTCTGATGAACCTAGGAGTCAGCTTCTTTGACTTTAGAGCTCTTCACCAATACCTGCTGTGGGAGTAACACGGAGGAAAACATGGTCACCTGCCTCAAACTTAAGCAGCCTCCTCCTTTTATCTGCATAAGATTTCTGCCTGCTCTAAGTTGCCCGCATCCGGTCTTGTATCACCTTGACCTTCTCCGTGGTCAAGAAGTTAAGCGATGAATTTGGTTCAAGAGAAAACTTTCATGAATCAATATATATTACACAATTGTATATAATATCATTAAAACAAGAAATGGCAGCTCCCCTAACCTGGATTTCCTGCTCCATTTGTGCTCTTAACGTCCCTTCTTGGCCCAAAATTGCCTTATGTATATTCTTCTATACTTGAGTGCACTTTCTCCCCTCAAACACTTCCCTTTGGTTCAGTTTTGGTGTTCTGGAAAACCCTCTTAGGTAGCCACACGAAAATACCTTCTCTCATACACCACCTTTAGTCACTCATTAAGCTTTCACCCTAGTAATTACTACATTAATGTCCAAAAATAAAAAAAAATGATTTAAATAAGGTTTCTTGATCACTTACTAATGTAGCAAAAAATAATCCAAGCATAAAAATATCTATTTCACGCTAGCCTATCATGCACACATATACTCATAACATCATGCCACGTGTTCATATATGCACTCACAATAAATTAATTAATTAAAACATTACATTAATGTCATACACAAGACTTGCACCTAAGTCCCCCTCAAATGCACCAAGCGTGTCTAACCACTTAAGCTACTATTGCTCCTTTGTCATAATTCTCCGTATTAATTACTTTATAGATTCCTTCCTTCACATTTATTAAATAAATATTTATTTATTTACTTAATTTTCCCGAGTCTTACATAATTTCTTCATGCTTTAAACTTTATTTTATTAAACACTTAATAAAATTAACAATAAAAATAGAAAGTTGTTCACTTTTTCTCTAACACACACACACACATACACCCACACCCACACCCCCACACACACACACAAACACACACACACACACACAGACATACCCACACCCACCCATACACACCCACAACCACATACACACAGAAATTGGCAAGATAAGTACTCTTTAAAATATGAATAACCCATGATAATAGAAGAACGATATAGAGGGAGAACAAAGCACAAGAGACTCAAGAGAGTAAGAGATGTGAGTAAGTGCGTGTTTTTGGAGAGCAACAAACCACCTTTTTATAGGTGTGAATGAGGAGGGATGGAGATGGGTTAAAATCTCATGGCTCATGATGAAAATCTTGTAACAGCTCAATAAAAATCATATTGTTGTAAATGCCAAATCAAAACCGCTCTAGCTATAATGGCCAAAATGCAACTGCATATTTTGCAATAACCAAATTTTACTATA
>Ga0209589_1009645_pt1 | contig 14467 bp, 5 predicted proteins | sample CowpeawhiteBW_FD_187525 | JGI IMG/M metagenome (GOLD analysis project Ga0209589, IMG submission 187525) | Root nodule microbial communities of legume samples collected from California USA - Cow pea white BW (SPAdes) (version 2) | ecosystem: Host-associated > Plants > Roots > Nodule | place: USA... | reverse complement strand
TAATTACATAAAGATTATGATAAGATAAAAAATATATTGGAGATGCAAATGAGTTTCATGACAAACCAAATATTTAGAAGAAATAAATAAATAAATATATATATATATATATATATATATATATATTTTTATATATTTATTATGGCGGGGATATATTCATCACCATCCTCATCCCCATACCTAATTGAAAAAATCGGGGATTCTCCATACCCATACCCATACCTAGTCAATGCAGAGATTCTCCGTCAAAACGGGAACGGGTTCGGACAATACCCACGGAGACGGGTTTATTTGCCATCTTTATTACCAAGCAGAGCCGGAAACTGGAAAATCCTTAATGCTTACGTACGCTTTTAAAAACAACTCACTATATTTTTAAAATCGTTAATTTAAAAAAAAATAAAAATAAGACAAATTGTTGACTATATTTAAAATTAAATCAAATCATTAACATATTAAGCAATGACATTGTCTCTTGGTGTTTACCTTATATTTTTTTAATATATAGAAAATAATAATTTATTTTAATTTTAGTATATTTTGTATATGTGGTATTTTAAAAAATTTCTATTTTGGCACTTAAAATATTTATTGAAGATATATGCTATTGATATTAAGTTTATTTTCATATATTGTTCCCAGATAAATTTGAGATTATGTGTTTTTTGTTATTTAAAATATCATAAATATGTTTTATAGGTAAAAAATATTTGTATAAAAAGAGGCATAATTATATAAAAATATTATTCTCATAACCACATTTCTAAAATGTATTGTGTATATAAATGTTATTCCAATTATTAGGAATATGTTTGGTTGGTAGAGTAGTTTAAAAAATATAAAATTTATTTAACTAAAAATCATAAGACAAGGGAATTGTAAAAATAATGGAGTAGAGAAATTATTATTTTATAAAATAGTTCTCACTCTTACTTTATCTTTAAAAACTTGTTCAGGATAATTAGAAGTACAACCAAATTATTTAAAATATTGAGAGTCATTGAGGGATTAAGAGTAAATAGAAATATGTCTTGTTCAATCGATCAAAAGACAAGTTTATGAAATGAAGGATTAAAACTTATAATATTTTACATGAATGGTGTAAGTAAAAGACATCATAAGACACACATGTAACTCATTAAAAACGTCTGTAACTCGTTAGAAATCAATTATTTACTTCTGGTTAGGCAATCAAGGCAAGTTATTTATCCCTTTTAGAACGTCAAATAAAAGAAGTTGGTTGAAACAAAGGATTGAAGCAAATCAAGAAGAGAACAAAACAACCATTATAAAGGCTTAATGAATATTAACCGCTCAAGATATATGAACTCCAAAATCGTTAAGTGTAATTTTTAGACAGTTATATGGAGATTTGGTATGTAACTTGTTTAGATTTCAAATTAAAAATCCTGTAACTATCATAATGGACTAGAAAATATAAATAAGTTTATTTTATATTTTAAAAAATTACAAATAATGAAACAATACATAATTTTTTAGAAACACCGAGAAAACATAAAATAATTAATTCAATATTAGTTGTTGCAATTTGGTTCTTTCGCTCTATTGATTTATGTTACAATTTCTTTTATTTTTCTTGATAATTTATTTCCTTACAATTTACTATGATGTTCTTTCCCATTCATTACAACTCATATAATTTTTCATTTTTCTATTTTATCATTTGTACATTACACTTTATCCATTGTTAGTATATTCTCATCTTCATTGTTACCAAAAAAAAAATCCAAAAAGAAACAAAAATACAACTTCTTCTGTTATGCATGAAATTCTCATTGAAGTCCCGGTAAGAAGGAGTTCAAATTTATTAAATGCGTAAGTGAGATTAGTTCACGAAATTAATGATTTTTACATTAATTATATTGAAAACAAGTGTTTACTAGCTCTATACAAAAATATCAAAGTTGATTTAATTTAAAAAAACATCAATCAAAACTAAATCCTAGATAAACAATAGAATGAAATATGTGAATGTGATATTCTTAAAGTAATTAAAAGATAAAACTTTACAATAATGCTTTAAAACAAAAATCTTCCATTGGAAAATTGCTACTCTGTAAGGAAAATAAGTAAATGAGCTCTTCCAATGGATAGCGTTTTCTTCATTTATTTATTGGGCATTCCAATTTTCACGACCGTGATGTTATTTAATGTTATTCCCCGAGAGTTCGGGCTCCGGTACTCATTCAAGCCCAATCATAGTTTTTGGTCCATTTTCGAGCCCAAAATGTAAGTTGAAGAATCTTAAGGCCTTTTTAGCGTCATTATCTTCTGTGTTTATTTTCAAAGAAAACAAAAAAGTATTGGAAGAACGTTTAGTGGATAATATTTTTTATAGAAAGGAACAAAGTACATTTTAGTTGATGATTTTCCAAAGAATCGAAAATGAAAATTACTTTTTCCGCTATTTCGTTTAAGATATAGTGTCTTTAGTTTTAATCAAATAAATAAATTTTGATTTTACTTATTTTAAACTTTCTTTGTTTTTATCATCTAAATTTAAAAGTTATTCCTTTTGATCTCTGGTGTCACGTGATAATAATAAATTACTTATTTTTTTAACAAAAGTAATACATGGTAATTTTAATTGATGAGTGATATAACATAGGTATGTGTTGCTTAAAAAAAATTCTTAAAATGTGTAAAATAAATATTATTCATCTATCTTGAAACGGATGATAAAGATTAACATAGAGACTTAAAATTTTGGATGGTTGAAAATCAAATTCAAATTAATTTGTCAGCTTTTCTAGATAACAATTATCAATTAAATTGCTGATACAAAAAATGAATTACCAATTAAACTTTTCGATGGAAGCGTCAAACTTAACTTTTCCTTATTTTTTCTCACGGCTTGGGATAAAAGTTTTAATAAACACTTTGAGAATAAGAAATAAACCGAGACGATAATTTAAAATACACCAATTTGGTCAGAAGAGTGTTAACATGGAAGCAGCGAGTATTTCCAAATACATTATTGAAAATAATCAACACAATGCTGAGTTAACTGGAAATCAGAACATTCTGCATTTGATAAAATCAGAAGTTCAGAAATTCTACAAAACTTGATTTATAAACAATTTAAGTATAAATTACTGGTAAAGTAAGATGCAGTGCCTTTATGTAAAATTAATAACTGAGAGGTGTAGCATATCGTTTCATAGTTTAACGGAGCATGAAGCATATCAATATCAGATAATCACAGACAAAAGGGTGAAGGAAAAATTACATTCAGGATCCATTAATTAAAGAACCTTCTGTCAGTGTAAAATCTAAAGGAATAAATAGAAGTATCAATTTGACCTCATTTTGGTACAGGGACAAAGATATCAACATCCGTTAAAAAGTTCAGTTGAACTCAGCAACCAAAAACATCTTACAGTTTAAGCCTACCTCGGTAACTAAAGTGCAACAATCTGGTGCTCAAACACTAGCCCGATCTTTACCCTCTGCTGCAGCCTCTAATGGCTGGAGAGCTTTGAGAGGATTCATAATCACACCATCAATGAGTCCATAATCCTTGGCTTCTTTTGCACTCATAAAAAAGTCACGGTCTGTATCCTGGTTAATCTTCTCCAAACTTTGGCCAGTGTGATAGGAGAGATATCCATTCAGATTTGCCTTGTGATGCAGCATTTCATTAGCCTGAGAATTTTAAATCATAATCAGTTATGTCCAACAAGATAATGTAGGAGAACTATGAATATATGATCTGTACAAAATAGCAACAAATAAGTAAACCCTACAGTTTCCTTTGGTAGTGTCATACACAGGGTCACTTATTGCAACAGTTTGGTTCAATCGAATCTAAAGAAATGCTAGATAATTCCAAATATATAATAGTAGGGAATGGGATATAAAAAGCAGGTTAGTATAGGGAAGAAATCATAGTATCAAGGGTATGGAATATAATGTATGAATAGAGAAATTACTAAGCATATTTGTATACTTAAATTTAGGTTATTAGGAAACTCACTACGATATTAAGCAATCATCTTGATTTAAATTAATTCATTAAAGAGTGTTAAGTACTATCCTAAGATTTTAGTTTTCTATTATAGAAAATGTATATAAACTATTAGATGTAAATCTGACATTTGTTCAATAAAAATTAAAAGGATGAAAATGAGATTTGTACCTGAATATCTATGTCAGTTTGGCCTCCTTGAGCACCACCAAGCGGTTGGTGAATCATAATCCTTGAATTTGGCAAACTGTATCTCTTTCCTTCAAAGGTTTTGTAGAAAGGGATTTAAAGTTAGAAAGAAGCATTTTTTCACTTTTGGAGAAGTAAAGAAGGATACAATGATTTCAAGTTACAAGAATTATTACCAATGGTCCCAGCGCTAAGCAGAAAAGCTCCCATACTGCACGTGAAAAGGTTTCTATAAGAATGGGAACTAAATTTTCTTCAACAAGAAATGATAAATAACTGTAGTATACAATCGACTATCATTCACTTCTCATTGTCAAACTATCAATATTTATGTGAGTTTTAATTCTCGGGAGTGTTAAGAATATTTTTTCAAAGGAAAGCTTTCAGTTCAACAGTTAATATTATCTTCAACAGCACTACCAGTGGCAGACCTATATATATCTTAGATCCACCACTAAGCACTACCAATACCATTTCACTATATGAAGGTAAGAGGGAAAATCACAACTCCACTCCCTTTACTTTCACAAAGTTATTGGGAACAAATATTATACCGGGAAGTTGGATAAAACGGCTATAATATAACCGACCACATAACACTACCAATGGAGTAGATTTTTTCAAATGAAATGCAGCAGACTTTAAATGCACACCACGGAGGGGAAACTATTTGTTCTCAACATTGACAAATGACTAATCTTGAAGCCTGTGGAAACTCATTTAAAATGTCATTCCCAGATACAAGGCTGTGCTAAACCAAAGATTAAATCAGCAGATTGATATGCCTTATTTTATTTTTATTAATTGGCCTTACCAGGGGGGGTCAACCATCCAAATTAAAGAAACACAAATAATAACGTAATCTCGTGTTTTTAAAAACATAAACTCACATGACACAGTGTGGAAGCCAAATATCAAATATAATTACTAATTAATCATCTTAATTCTCCAAGTGTTTTCAGCATAAATAAATAAATCAGTCCGTTCTGCCAGCAGCATGCACCAAAAACAAATTGGGATATAAAAATTTTAACTTTCTACTGGCGGTGATAACCAGCAACCTCTCAGCATTAGGGTAATATTGTCCGAGAAAGAACAAAACGTTACCTAGCTGCTAATCCAACACACACAGTAGACACATCAGGTCGGATATGCCTCATTGTATCAAATATTGCCATACCTGAGGAAAGAAATAACAAAGGAAGCATGTTTTACATTTGAAATACACTAACATTCTTTTTGAAACCATGTGTAAATTGAATATAATGAAAACAATGCAATATAGAGTTAACTCAAATAATTACCAGCTGTAACCGACCCTCCTGGAGAATTTACATACATGACAATATCCTGTTCAACATAATGAGAAAATTGGTAGTTGACTAAGTACGTGCACAACAACATTGAGTTTATTACACAACAGAAAATACCAAATACAAATTCAAGATATCTTGATAACAATAACAGCTGAATGAAAAAGTACCATACTATAATCCTTTAACATCAGCTTAAGAATCCAACTGAACACTTTATATGGAGAAAGATTAAGAAGATAAACCATGAGTTTTCAATGTCTAAGAACAAACCTTGTTAGGATCAACAGCATCAAGGTACAGGAGCTGAGCAACTATGATGTTTGCCATATCGTCATCAACAGCTCCACCACAACGGATTATTCTCTAAATACCAAAACACATTATTAATACTAGCCAGATTAAACAGAAGCTGAAAGTAACAAGAGAAAAAATTGCCTACATATTGGAAAAGCTGACTTATAACACTCTGGAAACGCTCCTGCACCATAGGAGGTGGCCCTTGTCCTTGTGCATAGGTGGGGAAATAAGGGGAAGATGGGACTTTCAAATCCCTCCTTCAAAAACACTATCCAAGTCAATAAATAAGACTAAGCTAAAACATAAAACTAATAACAAAACCAAATCTACCTTATGGACCAAATATCCTGACGTGAACTGCTCTCAGGGGTCCAAAATTGATCACCATACACTGCCTTCACAGCAGAATTTTTACTAATCTTTCTACCTTCTACCGATTTCCTTAGTTTCCTGCAAACCACAGCAAGGCTTCATCCCCTTAATAGACATAAATACATCCAGCATAATAGAGAATATTCTAGTCTCTTCCGTGACAAATTTCCTGTTTTTTTAAAAAGGGAAATTCAAGCACGGATAAAAGGTGGATAATAAATATTCAAGCTTTAGCAATTAAAATTTGAGAAACCCTTCACAGCAGACCCACCCTAGATTAATCATTTTAAAAACTCAGGCAATTCAAATTTTATCATGACGTTTTTATCAAACCATTTTTCAGTTCGAAACATAACCCAAAAGTGACCCAAAATCTCACTTTCACCCTTACCCATCAGCATAAAAATTTAAGGTCATCTTCCACAAATCCGGTGTCCATAATTCTCTAAAATAACTAAATAAAATGTAACAAATCGAAAAACCACAAACTCGCATATTTCATCAAAATGCAAACTTTACGGCAATTGAGTGTTTAAAAAACACCGCAGCACATGGGGTGCCAAAAAAAAAATTGATAAAAAAAAATACCTGGAGAGGGTGGGAAAAGAAAGGTTGTTGGAAAGAGAAGAAGAAGAGGGAGTGGAGGAAAGAAGAAGAGGGTTGAATCTGAGAGAGGAAGAGGGAGTGAAAAGGGATGTGTGAGCCATTGTTAATGGGTGGATGAGAAGGAAGGTGCAATGATATGAGTGTTTGTTTAATAAGAAGAATAAGAGGAAGAATAGGGATAGCGGAGTTGAGTGTTGGGGCAAAACTTGTCGACAGTGAACTCAACCCAGCGTTTGTTAGTGTTGAAGGAAAGCCTCCCTGTATCTAATCAGGTCAAAAATAAATAAAAGAATATATAATAGATAATATTGTTATACACAAATATCTTATTCTACTTCGCATGGTAATTTAGTAGGAAATAAACTATCAAAATTTAAATTATGTAACATAAAACAAGTTATTTGAAAAACAAATTATGAATGAATTTTTTTAAAGTATTTATTAACTTTTACGGTCTAATTCGATAAGTTGGGATATATACAATTTTTCAACCAGATTCACCTATTAAATTTTAGGCACAGTTGTTGTTTTGTTTTTATTTTATTTTATTTTACGATGTTTGCTTGATCTTGAATTATTTTTCTACAATTTTAATCCTTTTGAGTTTTAATTATATACAATTTTTTGGTTCCTGGATATTTTTGTACGTAAATTTAATTCTCCGTTTTTTAGTTAGTGGTAATTTTGTTTCATTTTTAGTTTTAAAAATATATTTAATTATAACGAAATTACATTTTCATAATATGATTATATCTTTGTTATTACTTTCAATAAAAGTCATTAGAGTGATGCTTTGTAATAAGGTTTGAGAAATCAACTTAGTTCTACGTCTCAACAATGTTTGAGTTTTGAAGTGGAAAGTTGTGAAATGTTTGAGGTTAAAGCTAAGAAGAATAGGGACCATGAAGTGTATAAAAAAGACAAATCTCTAGGGGAGGTTAAGATGATATAGAGCTTTGAAGATTAGTAAGGCATGGTGATGTTTTCTGAGTAGAGGGGAAGAACAATCATGTGATGAAAATGAAGTATATTAGGGGTTTTACACCAGATTAGGATTAGTAAAAGGTAGTTGGATCTTCTCGGTAATGACAACAATCCCAATCAAGAGTAGAAAGGATGTTCTAAGAAAGATGGCTCACATAGGAGAAAGGTTTGACCTTGAACATGAGGTAGATGGTTTTAAGTATCAGAAGGAGAGGCATATCTTTAAGTGGGGAAAGACAAGTTGGTAATGTCATATTTGTCATGGTTGCCTGCAAGAGAGAATTGGAGTTGAGATTGTGGTTTTGCTACAGTTGTGACCAAGTGAAGATTGCTCAAGTGTGTGTGGTAGGTCTTGTGGTGGTAAAAGGATTCAAATTCAAAGTCAATTTGAATTGTTCCTTTGCAAGGTTGGGACATAATCTCAAGGGTACATTGGTGGTTTTCCCATTCATATTCCTATGAGATGTGATACCCAACGAAGTCGTGTTCTTTAATTCAAAGAGATAAGTCAATGGTGTATCAAGTGTGGATCAAGTTGATAGGTAGGGGTAGAGTGTCATGTGAATCAGAGTTGTTTGACAAATACAATTGAAGAATAGACACAAAGGATCTCAATTGTGAAAGAATTGTAAGACATGTAGTGGTTTAGATTTAATGTAATCGCCAGAATAATTGTAAGTTTTGTGGAGGTTGGAGGAGAGGTAGTAGTATGTCAAACCGTTCAAGAATAAGTGTGGGCTAAGGGAGGAATGACTATTAGGATATATGGCTTTTAAGAGTGAGGAAAATGTTGAGGAAATGGAATGTTGAGGCTATAAAAAGGGGAGTATCAAGGATTTTGCAAGATTTATAAAAAGTTTGAAGGAGGTTTCGTCAAGGTGATTGTTTCCTTGTTACAACAGATACAAAAGGATCACTCTTTTGAGTAAACAAAGAAGTAATTTTGTGTCTGGATTAAAGTAGTGCAGCGGAATGGTGGTAAGTGATGCTTATCAATGGTAGGAGGTGCATGGGAAGATGTATCTTGCCCATAACCTGGTGGTTAATGCAATAGGGAGTTTGATAATGTTAATTTTTACCATTATCTAAGGTACATTTTACTAGCAAAATCATCTCTTCTATAGCTTTTAACCTACTTAATCCTCAATTTTACTTTACTTTTGTGAATAAATACATTTTAGGTTACATTGATCTAAATATACTACTAATTCCCAATTTTTGTGTCTATTTATAGATTAGAAGTTTTGTTCCAAAAACCTAGCCAAATGAGTGACCAGGAATGACAAGGAGAAGATAAAAAATGTTATAAAAAGGAAGCAACAACCACTGCCTGGCGGTACAAGAGGAGTGTCAGGCGCCATCCTGATTCCAGGGAGTTAGCGCCTGGCGGGAAAGGCTCAACGCCAAGCGCCAGAATGTTCCAGATAACTACCGCCTGACGGCATCTGAAGACCGTCGGGCAGCTCTTGCAAGATTTCAATTTCTCCTTCTTTGCTTGCGCCTTGCTGATGTGGCAAATTGGCCCTATTTCTTCGTGTTTTCACAAGGGAAACTCATCTTGGACGTTTTAGAGCTCGAGCAACACGTTTTGGAGCGCTTGAAGGTCTGTTAGGACTAGTGGGAACTATCCCTTCTTCCTCTTTGTATCTCCTCTCTCTTCCATCTTCGTTTTGTAAGCTTGTGCTCTCCATGACAATGGAGAGTTAAACCCATTTTGTTGGGGTTAGATGTAGTCACTGAATTTTCATGTATTTGTGAATGATTTTAATATATATATATATATATATATATATATATATATATATATATATATGCTTCTTCCATTAATTTTTAGTATCTTTGTTTCTTTACTTAATGCTTGCTTTGTTTTAACCATTCGTTGCATGATATTTGGGTCATTAGGTATTGGAAAATATCTCTTGAAACCTAGAATTGGAACAAGATACCTAATGAAACTTGTATCTAGGAATGGAGCTTGACCCATTAGTTGTCTTAAACCCTAGTTTGTAAAGCGACTTTGCTTATTTAGGGATTCAAGGAATTGACTCTTAATAAGGAAACCTAGGCTCATTCAACTAAGGGATTAGGGTTTGAAGAGACTTGTGGGTTGACATTAGTAATTTAATGGAGAAGAGTTTTAGTGTTTTATATGCATGATAGTGAAGTCGGTGAAATTTAACCCCAACAATATCAATCCATTTTATTTCTAGTCTTTTCCATTTTCTAGAGTTTCAAATATCCAAGTTCACCTTTTACTTGTTTATGTAATATTTACTTTCTTTCACACAAAAACCCAAATTATGGATTCATTCTTTAGTTTAAATTAGTTATTAATTGCAAGATTATTTAGTATACACGAGTCTCTTGGAAAATGATATCCCGATCTTACCGGTTACTACTCGCGTGACTTGGTACACTTGTCAAAGTCTTAACAGAGTTCTTTAAAACAACAAAGCTATCATCTTTATAAGGATTAATTAAAAGTGTTTAGTGATCATTTAGAGCTGGAAGTGTAGAGTTACACAAACAAAGTTGGATAGGAGAAATAAGAGATGAATTGAGCTATGGTTTCAAGTTGGGGTGTCAACCTAGAAGCGAGAAAGTGAGAGTAGATGCTTAACCAAAGAAGGGAATTCAATTCCTTAATTTGACAAGGTAAGAGTAAGAGTTGGTGAGAAGCATAAGTGTCTGAGTTGGGAAGAGAAGTTGTGAGGAGATTTCATTAGTTTAGTCATCTGATTAGAACTAGTGAGTTTCTCAAAATGGTTAGGAAAAAGGAAAAATTGGAGAATCCTTGTTTGAGATGTATCATAAAGCTGCTAGGTACTAATCAAACTAGTGATTTCAAGTTGAGAAAATATGTGGTTTTAATGTTTTGTGGAATGATGGTTACAAGTTAGTGAAATTAGAAATGAAGATGGAGTGCCAATATGAGTTTGGTGGTTGCAACAATTGAAAATTTTAGTTTAGAAGTGGGATAACATTGTTGTGACAACAAAGTTAGTAAAAGAAGCAATATGTTATAAATGTAGTTATGAATAAGGATGGTCAAGAGTGCTAACATGTGGTAGTGGGTTAGAAGTCGTGTGTGATCAAGTTAGTGGAGTGATGCATCAAGGAATCAGATGGTGTGGAGTGATAACTAACATGTTTTAGATTGAGACCAAGACTATCTTCAAATTTTGGTAAAAACCTACAAGAGATTGTTGAGAGCATAAGGAAAGTGAGTTAATATATCAGATACAAGCTGGTTGGTCAAGTATAAAGGATAATTTAAGTTTTAAGATGAGGATGAGAATTTGCTTTAGGAGTAGTGGCTAAACCAATCTACACTATTAAACACGATATTACTTAGTAGAGGCAAGGTTTCTAGTAAGTTAAGGTGTTAGAGTCATTAAGTTAGACAAGTCTAGGTGTTTATTGTAAGAGAAAATGAAGAGAGCATAGTTTTCTTTCTACCTGATGAGTGAATTTTTTAGGACGAAAAACTTTTTTGTTGAGGAGAATGTAAAACCCTATAAAATTGTCTTTTAGATGTGATAATGGTTTAAAAATAGTGAGACTAGATTATTTTAATATTAAAAGGTTTTAGTATAAATAGTATCGTTATAAATGACTTTTATTTTTTAAAAACACATTATCTCTCTAGAAAATATTTTTCTAGAGTTCTTTGACTTTTCTCTAAGGGTTCTCCTCTTTTGTTTGCTTGATTGAAGATATGAGACTGTAGGAATAATCCTCATGACGAGCTCTTCAATTTGGCCTGATTAGTTTCTTTGTTCGTGTAAGTTGAGTTTTAGCTGTTTTTCTTGATTTTCTTTTATTTTTGTTGCATGTGAGGCTTTTTCTGCTTGCATTTGGGATTTTCATCTTCTATATGCTTCTTATTAGTGATCGTAATAGTATGTCCTGATCGTTCTTGTGATGTTTCTATATGTAAATATAGCATCCTTTGGAGTTAGAAGTGTTTTAGTGTTCTTAGAGTTGTTTGGGTTTATGGAGACACTTTGTTAGGTAAGGGAAGCTAGGTTTCTATTGAATTGATCATCTTGGTAGTTAATTGTGATTTGGTGTGTTGAATTGATGAGTTGTATGTTGAATTATTTGATATTTGATTTGTGTGATCTTGATTTGGGGAAAAGTTTGAATTTGTGTTTTAAGTGATTGGGTATCAGTTTTGAACTCTTTAAAACCATTTAGAATCAAAAACACTAAAAGGAAAGGTGCCCATGTAGTCAATTACACAAGATCAATTTGTCTCCAAATTGTTTCTGATACACCATTAGGCGTCGTTACAGTGTCATCAGGCGCTAGGCCACTGGCTTGGCGTCGTCGAGCGCCACTTTTGGACGTTAGAAGTCAATGGGTTCCAGGGTCGGGCGTCGAGCGCCACTTTTTTGGCGTTGGATGTCATCCTATTTTTGTAGTCTGCATCCTCTTAGTAAAATGAAAATTCTAGCTTCATTAACCGTTAGATCGAGCTGAAATTGTGACAATTGATCCTAGACACGTGATTCTTCACTTTGACTGGTGGGATCTTTATTTTGAAGTTTGTGGTTAGATAAATGGTTTTCACTGTTAATGAACCAAATTTTACTTCAGTTGCATCAACAAACATTAGAATATCTAAGAATATTTTATGCAACTAAAATCATTTTTTAAGACATTTTTATCACAATAAACCCAATTATCATAATTGTCAATTAAGACATTCTTTTAAGCACAAAAATTCAATTAAATATCCAGAACTAAACATTAAATGAGGGCAGAAATTTGAACGCATCAACTATTTTAATGTACTTTATGTATAAAGTGTTATTTGCCCTGTTGTTTTTTTTGTTTCTCTTATTTTATTCTTTTAGGTTGTTTTGTGGTTAATGTGAAGTATGTTTATGGTTCTCATTATGATAAATTGAATATAATATGTTTTGGTGAGCATACATGATGATGTTTGAAGGATTTCAAGGGAAATTCCTAGTGTTGTTATGTTAATGTATGCCTTGATATAGGTGGGTCTGGAAGGAGATATCCTAAACTCTAATAATCATTCATAGTCACATAGAGTAGAATGAGTTACATGGTGAGAGTAGCAGGAGGTCCTAGACTTTAGACTTGTTCTTTGGTCATAGGCTTGAAAGAATTAACCTTGTATTGTTGGGTGATGACCCCTTGTGGCCTTGTACTCTAAAGAGTCTAGAAATCATCACAAGTCCATGCCTTCAGTGAACCCTATATCAATGGTATGTATCTAGATAATTGAGTTTAGTGTCAACTGCTTGTGTGATTATAGGCATAAATATGTTTTATACTATGTTAATATTTATTTGGCATGATTTAATTATTTATGAATATTTCTTTTGTACACTAGCTTACCTTGTTGTGTGTTTTGTGTCTTCTTGTGTTGTTTGTCTCTTCTTTTTGTGATGATCACTTATTCAGTGGGAGAAAATAAAGTTACAGGTTTAGAGACACCTCTCAAGGATGGGGAGCTATCAGTTAAAGCAGGTAAAGGTTTCGAGGAGCTTTAGTCGTGGTTAGTTTATTTATAGAGCTTGTTGGTTTAGTGTGAGTGAATAAATGATATATTTTGTATAGTCCTATCTTTTGTAAGACTGTCTCAATATACTTTATACATTAGATTACTTGTTTTGAATATTATAATGAAGCATCTTATTTTACTAGTTTTAAGATGCTAAAATAGGATGTTACATTTACTATCTCCATGGTTTTTCGAAGAAATTGTATTATTTAAAAATTAATATAAGAGGAGACAATACTAATAATTTATAAGTATTAATCTTGAATTGTCTGGTTAGACAGTTTAAGAAGATTAATCACTTTTTCACAGTTTATATATATATATATATATATATATATATATATATATATATATATATATATATATATATATTTTGCAATAATTCAAAGAAAATGATGTTGATATATAATTATACCCTTGCTTACTTGTTAATAATTGTAAATATTTTTTAGGTTAAATTATTCATTTGGTCCCAATTTTCGTATGTAAATTTGAATTTGGTCCCTCAATTTTAAAAAGTGTTAACTAGGTCCCTAATTTTGATAATTTGTTTCAATGAAGCCCCTTCCGTTAAAATGGCAGAAACAGTATTAAGAGCACAGTGACGTAGAAATGTTAGACGAAATTGAAGTGAAGTGGCACATTAAATGTGGTACACATTAAATGCCAATCATTAAGATTTGAAGAAAAAATTGTATTGATGTGAGTGAAAATTGAACGAGAAAAATAGAACAAAAAAATCGACGTAGGATTTGGAATGAGAAGAAAAGAGCCAACGGGCTAGGGAACGACTAGGAACAGATGAAATTCGAAGTGGTTGGCCGGGGAAGGCAATTTCAGAGTGAATGAATATCGTTGAGGAGTCTCATACGCACTTTAGGATGGTGCTTGGACTCGGAACCATTTAGCGTGTGAGGGGGATTAAGCACAAACATGGTGGCTACTGCGTCCGCGAAGTCAAATCCCATTTAGTTGAATGTCGAACCACTCCTTCTAGACATGTCAAAGTGAGCCAACCCGGCTCACACGGGTTGGCTCACCACGAGCCGGGTTGAAAATGAGTGAACCCAACCCGGCTCACTTTCTGGTGAGCCAGAAATTTTGTAACCCGGCTCAACCCACCACGGGTTGGTGGGTTAAGTGGGTTGGCTCACCAACCCACCTAAATTTTTTTTT
>Ga0209589_1009642_pt1 | contig 14471 bp, 7 predicted proteins | sample CowpeawhiteBW_FD_187525 | JGI IMG/M metagenome (GOLD analysis project Ga0209589, IMG submission 187525) | Root nodule microbial communities of legume samples collected from California USA - Cow pea white BW (SPAdes) (version 2) | ecosystem: Host-associated > Plants > Roots > Nodule | place: USA... | reverse complement strand
TTTATGAAACGGAATCTGTATTCCATTTCGCATACATTATGATTTTTTTATGAAACGGCTTTTGTATTTCACAGAAGCATGCAAACAGAAAAACAAAAAATTTAACCTGGAAGGCTAACCTGATGATGGAAACTACCACTTAGAGAAGATAACGGAGTTCCTTGCAACCTCCTTCCTTCAAAGAACAACACAACCTTCGATCACAAGAAGCACAAAAGTAAAGACAGTGAGTGAAGAGAGTGAGTCAGAGAATAAATAACATTCCTTAAAAAAGAATAAAGGAAAGTCATACAAACCAGGACCACGAACCAGAGACAATGAAGGAATGACAGAGAAATTATAAGGGACTACGAAGCACAGAACTTTGAGGGACCACGAAGTACAGAGAATGAGAGAAAAATTTTAAATGAATGTCGGGATGGAGAAGAAACGAAACGGAGCCGAAGAAATAACGTTTGGGGGTGTAGGAGTTGGTGACGCAGTAAATGAAATTTACTGCGTCGAACGCACTTTCACCCACTCTCTCACTGCTAATTAATAAGGGTGTAAGAGACATTTTGGGGGGTACAGAAGAATCTTTTGGAGTGCAGGGAGAAGGCCCCGTTGTTTAGTCCTGGAATGTTTTCTTTGTTCTACTTTGGGCTTTTACTGCCTGCACTCTCAATTTTCTCATGCACACTCTAAAATTTTAAAATAACCTTTTTATCCTCTGTCAAAGAGACTTCTACTGAAGTTTTCTCGAATAAGCTTTTTAGAATTTCTAGAATAATATTTCCAGAACAAAAATTTTGAAACAGAATTTTCATAACAAAAATTTCAAAATAAGTATTTAAAGAATGCATGAAATGAATTCCGGAATAAATTTGTTGGAATGCATATAATGTTTTATGGAACCAATTTGTTGGCCTTTATGTCTCTTTACTCTGTAGGGGCCGGTGGTTCAAATCTTACAGAAGCCCAATTTGTGAATAAATTTGATTATAGAGACGTTTAAACGTATCTTGAACCAGATTCATAGTTTTTATATAAGAAATGCTTTAAGTTGAATAGATATGTATGGTGTAAAATGAAGTGCATAATGAGTGCAGTTTCTGGAGCCTACTTAAATAACTATTTTGTAATTAAATATAAGAAGAGTGTTGCATGTGCGAACAGAAAAACGATGTAAAGAACCCACAAATTGAGAAGGTCTACCAATATGAATTATGATAATAAAACGACAATATAGTGTCATTATCACCACGTGGTCCACTGTTTAATGATGTTCTTTTGTTTTAATCGTGCTTAACACTTTTTAATAAACCACAGGCGAGGGAAATAAATTTTTTAAAGTGTGGCCCCTTTCTCGGAAAGAACAAGGAACATTTGATTATTAATTTATGTTGTTAACAAGTTGGCCATTAATGTGTTACAATGAACCAGAGTTTTGTTCCAAACGATGCCCATAATGGGTGTGTTTTCAGAATTTAATTAAGGGTTAAATATATTTTTGGTACTTCAATTTTTAATGAAAATTAAAATTAGTCTTTCTTGAAAATTTTAAACCAATTTAGTTCCTTATTTTTAAGAAATATGTGAATTTAATCCTTTAAACCAAATTTTTTTAAGTTTATTTGACGTTTAAAACGCGTTTCTCAGCTACTATTGAAACGAACATATGTAAAGGGTGTAAACGGTTAGGAATTCAAGTGTGAGTGTAAGTCCCACATTGGCTAGAAATGAGAAAGTAGAACGCTATATAAAAATAAATACCCATAAACCTATTGTCTTCAGATTTTGAGTTGAGAATGATGTTAGTGCTTTATATGGTTGGATTCAGGTTTCGTTGATGTTATATCCCCAGTGAAACCTCCTCCTCTATAAACCCCTAACAAAAGAGACTCACCCATAAAGTTTTAGGTTGAAAAGAGAAAAACATATTTAACTTTTAATTAATAAGTTTTGTTTTTATAGTTGCATATATGGATTATTGTCCTTTCGCGAAGGTTAAAATAATTAACTCTTTTATGTAACTTAATTCTATGTAGAATATGTCAAAGAACAAATCTAATTATAGAGTTCACAAATGAATTAGTCAGCTGACACTTATTGTTGTTCTTTTCTCTATTATTATAGAACAACATTGGATACTTATGTTAGGTATTTTTATAATGATTTATCCGAAAGAGGAAAATATCCTAGGTAGGCATGGCATTTCTATCATCCCAATAATGATCAGGACAAGAAACACATATTATAAATAGTAACTACTGCTTATTGTTATGTCTTTTCAGTTATATAGAAAATTTACTTTAAAGAGTTAATTAGTATATATGACATATATAATTAACATATTAAAATATTTTAATTATTAAGTATAAAAAAGGAATTAAAGCCTAGGTAAGCCCTCGGATTTAAATGTGTTATAAGGTTAAGTTAATACCTATTTGGCTTCCGAATTCTGATTACGAAACTGATGTTACCTAAATTATAATAACGATGTTTAACTTAAACTATTATTAAAAAAAACGACAATTTTGTGTGTGAATTGGCATTAGAGATAACAGTTGCTTTGAAAAACCCGAAAAGGATTAGTTTAATGAATCGTTTACCTTGTTAATTAAAGCCATAACCCTTAATGTAAGTTGAGTTGTAGCCACTGTCATAATCGACATTAATTTAATGAAAAGAAATGGTATTGCAATGAACACATCATACACGTAGGCATAAAACTACAGATACCACTTTTAAATATTCGAAAGGATCATATAATTGGTGACCTTTACATTGTTTTTCTCTTTCACCACTTAATCAACGTACGAAAATGAATAATATTACATAAATATTACATAAACATTACTGTTTGACTTTTCATTTACAGCAAAAAAAAAATTAAAACGACAGCATAGCGGTTAATTAATTACAATATTGGTTCAAAAAACAAATTAAAAGCTAAAGCATGATTGCGTTTTATCATCCATTCTCTTCCTTCAATCGCACCCTTTGAATATCTTTGGGTTTTAATGCTTCACAGTTAAGCTTGTAATCACGATTAATGTTGATGCTGCTGTTATTCAGGTATATCACAGAGCAGAAACATCATTGTCCTCAAAAAGTGTCTAAATATGATGTTGGTAAAGTGAAGAATTCATGAACATATGTATATTGGTTTGAGAATGGGTGATATGAGAAAGTATGATAAATTTGGTGGCAGTGGTTCCGAGGATGGATTAGAATTAGAAGGGTCGAATCATGGTAATCATGTCAAGGGTGGTGGTGGTGGTTGTTTAATTTTCCTTAATCTCTTCAAAACTTTATGATAAGGAAACGATCCTCTTCCTCGTCCTCTTTTTTGCCTCCATTGTTGGAAGGTCACAATTGAGCGTGACAACATCAAAATTTAGGAAAGCCTAAATTTCAGGGAACTTTCCTTTCCTAATTCATAGACTTCACCACTTTCTACGTTATTCATCTCTTTCTTAATCTTCATAAACAAGCCCAATCCTCACTCACCTTGTATTATGCAAACCACCATTTATTTATATTTTTAAGGAATATATATTTTAAATTCATTTGATATTTGTATGTTTTTTTTAGTTATATACATCTTATGTAAAACCAGATATTAATGTATAATTCAAAAGAGACTTCATAGTATAGTATAATATGTCCGATAAATAACGAATTTTACTTAGATAGATTTTAGATGACTATAATATATCTTAATAAGTAAATTTTTAAATTAACTCAATCTTTCAATATGGTTTGTCAGATAAAATTTGTACTGCTTTAAATCTATTTTATACTCGACTGATGTAACGATAATGGTAGAAATAGAAAACTCTCTTCGGCTAAAAAAATGTTTTAAAAAAATTAAAGCGTAAATATGTTTTTAGTATCTTAACTTTCAATAAAAACTGAAATAAAAACTGAAATTAATCATCATTGAGTTTTAGTCCTTAAATTTTAGAAATATATAAATTTAGTCATCAGAATATAATAATGTTTAAAATGTATTTTTTTATAGAAAGGTTAGAACATTCATAAGTGTTGTACTATAATTATTTATTAATTTGTTCCTGATAAAAGAAAAATACAAATGATAATAATATTGTAAAATTAGATTATCCCAAATATTATCAAATATCAATTCTTTCACAAATAAAATATTTTTTTATCGCGATTTTTTTTTCACACTAAATCATATTCTCTCAAATTTGTTACTTTGTTTCCACCAGTTTTTTTGTAGTTTTAATTTCTTTTGTGATATTAAGATTATAATAGCAAAAGGGAAAAAATGAATAGTTGAATATTTCAATCAATAAGGTTTACAGAGCTAAAAAAGAATAATAGAGCGAGCAAAATAAACAAAAGTCTACCAGCAAGCCTTATCATAACGCTAATCAGCTTATATGCAGTTTCTGATTGCACGTCAAATATGCCAAAGTAAAAAGCTGAGGCCATTTCTTCTGCTTTTTTTTTTTTCTCATGTTATAGATTATAATTAGAGTTGTCAATGGGTTGGAACTTGCAAGTCAATCTGGCTTACCAAAGGTTTGGATCAGGTTGGGTTGAATTTTTTTTACAAATTTCAATATAGATTGATTTTTGTTCCGGTACATCCAGGTTGAACCCGTGGTAAGCCGGATTAGCTCACCAAACCGCAGATAAAAGGGTCATATAAGTTTTTTTTTTTATGTTAAATTTTACATTTGAGTCATATTAGGTTATTTTTTTAGCCAACACATAAATAATTATATTTTTTTATTTTGATTTGTATTTGGATTGTATTAAAGTTTATTTATATTTTAATTAAAATTATAATTTAGTTTTGACTGAAAAAATAAATAAATAAGTTATTTTTTTTAATTAAGTGAACGTGAGTCAACTCGTTTAATCTGCCAATCCGTGGTGGGTCGGGTCGCGTTTGAATTTTTTTGGCTCACTAAAAAGTGAACTGGGTTGGGTTGACTCACTAAATCATCAACCCAATTATAATGCTATTCCTTTTCCAATTAATAAAAAATGAACATGACTATGATAAAAGATATCTTTAAATACTTAATACTAATACATATTTAAAATCTAAATTTGAAATCCTTGATTAAAACTTAAACTACTTCATATCCCTTATTCATTTAGAAATTTAAATTTACAAAACCAAATATCTCCCTTTTGTCGTGTTTATTTTTAGCAACAATTAGGAAGCAGGAAGGTTTCTGAGAAGTATCAAAATTGCACGCATGCTTTTGAATGTTCACCTAGGCAATAATTATTAGTTACATCTTAATCAAGATAAAACTATGATTACACTTAGACACTCCAACGTCCAGCGACTGTATCTAATAAGGATATGCTTCGCTAAACGACATAATTTGTTTTTTGAACAATCAATTTAATTAATCAAGTGTTTTTTTTTATGAGATTACATATTATTTATAAATTCGTAGTTATAATATATAGTTGTTTTTTATCGAATTTTAACATAATTTCTTTTAACATTTGTTCCTTAAAGCATAAGTAAATTTTTTTAGAAAGATCATTGGGAAGAACGGGTAAAAGTTTTCCCCTGTATTTTGTGGTGTAATCACTTAAAAACAAAAGAAAAATGTGGAAGAACGGTTTGAAGCATTCCAATGAATGTATATGGGATTGGTTGATACTGAAATTTCTTCGTTGGTAAATTGTCGTTTCAGGAAATGGAAACGGCAATTATGTGAAAGTCAGAATCACTTTTGACAACAATGAGAGGGGAAGGTGGAAAATTGATTCCAAGGAAACCTTTTTTTTCTGCTCTCTATATTTTTCATGTCCCAAGCCTCTCCATTTGGCTAATTATTTTTTATTTACAGTACTTAATAATAAAGCCGCATTTCCTATAGTAATTAATTAATAGAGAACTAACGTAACACAGGCGCTATCGTGTCTGTGTGTATGTATTTTTTAAATATATATATATATATATATATATATAAATTATATTTATTAAAAATAAAGTGAAATATATCAGGACAAATAAAAGAATAATCATTGATAAATAAAAAAGAAAAGAAGAAGTAGAGACATCTGATTTTATAAAAAGTTTGTAAAAATAACGGTCAATTTTTAAAAATTTAATAAATTATTATATTTAAAGGGTAAAATCGGTATTTTGAAAAGTGGACACAAAAAGGGGAATCTCCTTTATATGTTAACCTTTGTCTTGAGTTACGGTACTTACATATGAATTTTATGTTTATTTATTATATTTTAATCAGTGTTTTAGAACATATATAATTAATAAACCAATTAAGATATAATAAATAAGTATAAAATTCATAATTAAGTGTGATATTAAATAAATTTTTTGATCTTAATAATTATTAATATAGTTATATTTTATTTAGATGATAAAAGTGTTTCTAGATGTTATACACCTGTAATTAAATTTTATTTAATATATAAAAGATAAAAGTTAAAATAATTAAATAATTATAATATACATTATAAGACAAAATGTCTTATTAACAACTAATTTTAGTTACCACATATTGTTAGTTAATATAGTGACCAATATAAGTATCAATTTACAAAATAAAAAATTATTAAACGTCAAATAAATTTAACAAAATTGAATTAAAAGAACTAAAATTCATATGTTTTTAGAGATGAATGACTAAATTGGTCAAAATTTTTAACAAGGAATTAATTTCACTTTTTAGTGAAAAATAATGAACCGAAAACATATTTAATCCAAAATTATGAGTTATTAAAATAGTCACTATTATGAATAAAAAATTATAATAGGTCTCTAAATTAGTTTTTAAAATAGTTACCAAACTTTTAACTACCAAAGTTAATTAGTTATTAAACATTAGCTACTAAAATTTGGCTGAAAGAAGAATTTGTTAGCAAAAGCAACGATATCAACATAGGTTATAAATTGGTCGTTAATTGATGAGACCTATTTAATGATTTATTATAATTTTTTATTTATAATATTGAAAATTTTAATAACTAATATTTTTTTATTTTATAAATTGTTAAGGAGATATTTTTTATGGTAATTGTAATATAGTTAAATAAAATTATATTAAAAATATGAATAATATAAAAATCCTTAAATAATTTTAAAAAATGATTAAAAATAGAATAGAAAGGTAGAATGCTTAATATATTGTTTAATAAAAAGTATTTGTGTTTTATAAACGAACTTTCTTATAACTAGCTTATGTGACAAAGATTTTAATATTTTAACGACTTTGCTTTTACAAAAAAAACGATGTTTAACGCATTTAATGGACACCTTCATAGCTATTATATTTTGCTAAATTAATATTTAATTAGAATAACTTTATTATTTTTAAGCTGTCAAGAGGTAAAATATAAATAAAAAATTACAAAAGTCAGACGTCTGAGTACTTATACCACGAGTAAAATCTTATAGTATTTTTTATTAATTATTGACTTTATACATAAGTAAAATCTTATAGTATTTTTTATTAATTATTGACTTTATACATAAGTAAAATGTGAGTAGTGGGTAAATATGACTATATAGATATTTAAGTAATACAAGATTACCAATTTACTCTCATATTATGGAACCGGGTACATGTATTTGTTTTTTTAAATATGACTACATAGTATTATATCCAGATTATACACATTTATATTCTTATCATTATTAATGTAAGAGGTAAAATGAAAAATGTTATTTTTGATATTTAAAAAATATTTTTATGATGGTAAAAAAAATTGTGCATAAAGCAGCTTTTATATACTTAAAAAAAATACATATTTAGGTATTAAAATTGAATTTTGTTTACATAAAAATCTTTAATTATCTATTATTTTGTTCTATATTACCGCAAAAAGTCAGTCCTTATATGAAATTGAATTAAGTGTGAAATCGAATTAAATTCAAGCTGGCCTTATAAAATGCTAAAACCTATAATAAAGTCTGTTGGGATTACAAGCATTTAATAACCTTGTGTTTTTTTTTTAAAGAAAAAAAAAAGCAATTATATATGAGTAGAATAAAATTTTCCATCATCTCATAAAGATAGATTCTTAGTTAATAATTTACAAATATTTATTTTTAAGAAGAGTATGAAGTTAAATTGTGCAGTTGGAAGTGACAAAGCACACCCACTTGCATCATTCCAAACTGTCTCTTAATTATTAATTAGTAATTCATAATTGTAATTAGAATTATGTGGTGGAGTTAGTAACTTGGGTGGCCGCAGTAGAAGTTTCCGTATGGTCAACTTAAATTACATAAACCGTGGTTCATGTCAACCTCCTAAAGACAACATCCCTTAATTCATGCAAAACTGTTCTCAGCTAACCCCATCCACACATTCTATTCATCTTTACTACTTTTAAATCATTTAGTGCCTGTCTTGTGATGCTTAGGAAATTTTAACTTTCAAAATTTATTTGCATTTATGCTAAAAATTTAAATATCCATACAATAAAATATTTCATTAAAAAATAATTCTAATGATAAAAAATTATTAGTTATTGATAAATTTAGATATCAATTTAAAAAATAAAAAAATTCTTGATTATTAAAATAGTCATATTGAGATATTGACATTGGTTTTATACATATAAGACATTTGATATCAGTTTTACATCAAAACCTTAAGACAATTGTATTATGAGTCTTTATTCTTATATAGTGTTTAACTTTGTTTATTTTATCCAATATGAAACTTTTGACTCACATTTGGACTATTCCCAACACTAATTAATTAAAGACTAATTTATAAACTAATTTCTTTAGTAGAGAAAATCTTAATAGATAATGTTTAGCAACCATTTTTTTTCTTTGGTAGCTAAATTTTAAAAACCAAGTTAAGTATCGATTATAATTTTTTATTCATAATTGTGATTATTTTAGTAACTAATAATTTTTTTATTTGTTAAATTGGTATCTAAATTGATTATTACAGTGACTACTATAAAATTGATTATTAGATAATAGTACAATTAAATCTATGAATCTTATATTTGAGATCATATATATATATATATATATATATATATATATAAAGTGACATGTCGGCATGCATTTTCTTTGACTACGCATATGACTAATTTGGATCTGATGTATTGTTGCAAGTTTTGACATTTGAATTGTGATTATAATCGTGTGCCATTTTGTTTCCTGAAAAAAAAAAAGGTAAAATATACTTTTGAGTTTAAATACTTGATGTAGTGAAATGTCAACAACGAATTCAGAGTGTTTTAACCAATGTAGGCGTTGTTGTGGTTTCAAGATTTTTTATAACCCTATTGAGTAACTCTTGCTAATTTAGAAAAACTTCACATATGTTTTTACATTACATAAAATTAACTTCCAAAGTATTAGTTAAATTATAATTTATCATAGTCAACTCTAAAATAATGTAAAAAAGTTAATGTCTTAAGGAAAGGTAAAATATATTTTAATTTTTTTTAACAAATAAATATTTGTGCTGGTGTTATCTTAGAATGCTTATAAAATTTGCTTAATATTCGAACCGGCTAAGCCAACTCTAACAAGATGTAAAAAGTTATTTTCAAAAAAGAAAAAATATAAAAAGCTTAAAAGTTTTTAAATTTTTAAATTTCTTTAGTAAATAAATATTTGTGTTATTGTATATTAGTGTCAATTTAGCTTACATTAAAGAGTCCATTTAATGTGGAACACTAATAAAGTTAGTTTAGTTAATTTTGTTGCGGCACTAACTATTTATTGTTGTATTTATATTTATTTATCATAGACTAAATCAAGACCTATATATATTTTTGGATTGGTGAGTTATTGTGACAATGAATAAGAGTAATCCAATATTTTTAATTTACAGAACTAGAGTTAAAGATGAAAAATCTTGAGTTAGAATTTATCTATTTTAATTTTATATAAATCTCTCCACACTCATCTCTTTTATCTACTCTTATCACCTTCATTCGTACACATCTTTTTCATTCAGACTCTTCTCTATGGTCTCCTACATTCATATTTATCTCTTCATTTCACTCAAATTTGTACAAGATTTTTCTTTTTTTAATTAGTTTCATTAGTATCGTTCAAACCGACACAATTAAATTAAGATTAAAAATAGATTATAGTGAGTGTTGCTGATACTAAATTAAGTAAATTAAAAAAAACATTAACAACAATTTAACCGATGTTAAATTGCTTTAATTAAAAACATCAATTTAACAATCAATGATAAATTAGCATCAGTTAAACTAATGTTATTTAGATTCTACCTTCAAAAGTCTATGTTAAAGCCATTGGGTAACTAATGTTAATTTTTACTTATTAGCATCGGTAAATGACACTAATGCTTATTTTTATTTTTATTCTATGAGATGGAAATCTTTTGCCGAACACTAGTTGTGAATATTAGATAATTATCACAAAAGCATTAGAAAACAAAGATATTAAAAATGATAAATCTTTGACAACATTATTTGTTGTTATATTTGGAATAACACTTACCCGGTTTAAAATTAAAAATGACGTATATAATATGTAAAATGTGGATGACTAAACAATTTTGAATTTTAGAGAAATGAATGTTTTATGATATATTTTGAAGTAAGATAAAATCGTCAGAAATGTTACTGCAATAATTTTCATTTTGTGTACTTTATAAAACATGCTACCATCCAAATACAAAGTTCGTAACAAATCTTATGGTTATGAAATGGAGTTAAGATAATTGAATTGGATGGATGAACAATTTAACATAAGAAGAAAAATGTAGTTATAAAACTTTAATGTGATTTTCATGTCTCCTAATTAATTCCCTTGCAACTTTTTACAAGACATTAAAATTCATTTTGATAGTGAGGTTAATCGAGTTCAGGGGCATTTCATGTGGAGTTTCTTAAACCGTCACAGTTTATGTTTGATATGGAAAGTGCAATAATTGATAAATCATGTAGTAGACAATAATATATTTTGCTTCAGCATATTTAGTACACACAACCATAAATTTTTATTAAAGTCGCATCCACGACTATGATGTTGCATGATAGTCCCTGCAGAGAAGTGGATTATTCCACCTTTGATTAATGTTTTCATTAGGTTTGTTGGTCCAAGGATTGAACATGAGGCAAAGTTGTTGTTGTTAGATGGCCGAACAAATGAAATAACACCACTGTTGTCGATGTCTAGTGCCTCTTACAATTTAGGTTCCATTTTCTGAAAAAACCAAAGGTTACACAAAATAGTTTGCCACAAAGAAAACTCCAAATTCAAGCTTCAGAACTCACACAGCAAGTTCGGGGTTGAATATTTGGGTAAGGGGTATCTATCTATCTATGTATCCAAATCTATTATTAGTTGAATAATTATTTGTAATTAAGGTTGAGTACACTAATTTATCCAATAATGAATTTAGGATCGCGTAGCACGCACGCTCCGGGGATTGGAGTGACGATCACTCGCAACCTATTCTCCCATGCCACCATCGTCCTTTCGAATAAGGAAGATTGAATTTGCCACCCAATTATTAGTATTATTTTACGTCCATTCCTTAAACTTTTTGTTGTCCAAACAAATGACTGCGTTTTAGGTCTCTGTCTCCTCTCTCTCTTCCTTCATTCTTCTTCTTCTTCCTCCTCTCTTCCTTTTCTTTCCCTGCACTTCATCCTCCTTCACTCTCTTTCTCTTCACAACACAAGCTACCTCTGTCCTCTTCTTCATTATCTTATTTCTTTACATAACACCTCTTTTCCTTAAAATAACAATAACCAAAAGCAAGTGAAAAAGAACACACGCTCCTAGTATTACTATTTATTAACATCAACACCTCAAAACAATAAACTACCATTTTTTATTTTTGTTCGTTTTCTTTCAATAAAAATTCAATACCTCTCTCTTCCTTTCATGTGTCTATGTCTATGGCTGGTTTGGATTTAGGCACGGCTTCGCGCTTCGTTCAAAGTCTCCAAAGACCAGACTTCAACCAACACCACCACCACCACGAACCCGAGGAAGACGACAAACAGTCAGACCCTTTTTCCACCGAAGATGGGGCGCAACAAGCCAGCCCCGGCGACCTGGTCGGGCGGCGGCCGAGAGGGCGGCCGCCAGGGTCGAAGAACAAGCCGAAGCCGCCGGTGATCATCACCAGGGAGAGCGCCAACACGCTCCGCGCGCACATCCTCGAGGTGGGCAGCGGCTGCGACGTGTTCGACAGCGTCGCTAGTTACGCGCGGCGGCGGCAGCGCGGGATCTGTATTTTGAGCGGCAGCGGCACCGTGACGAATGTGACCCTGCGGCAGCCGGCGGCGTCGGGGGCGGTGGTGACTCTTCACGGGAGGTTCGAAATACTGTCGCTGGCGGGATCGTTCCTTCCTCCGCCGGCGCCACCGGGAGCGACAAGTCTGAGCGTATACCTGGCCGGAGGACAGGGGCAGGTGGTGGGCGGGAGTGTGGTGGGAGAGTTGACCGCGGCGGGACCGGTGATTGTGATCGCGGCGTCGTTCACGAACGTGGCTTATGAACGTTTACCGTTAGAAGAAGAAGAGGAACAGGTTCAGATATCTGGTGGTGGCGGTGTGGGAAATAATAGTAATAATAATATTATTAACAATAACCCTTTTCCTGATCCTTCTTCGGGACTCCCTTTCTTCAGTTTGCCCATGAATGTTCAGTTCCCGGTGGATGGTTGGGCGGGAAACTCAGCTTCACGTTCACCATTTTGATCATCGCTCCAAAACGGAGTCGTTTTCGACCTTTGTTACTGTCTCTTACATCTTAATCTAATGTGAGATTAATTGATATATCATTAGATGTTGCCAATCGATGAAGATGTACGCGTTGTTGAATTCAGGTCAGCCATTTCATGTACTTCACACAAATTTATATGTTGCTGTTTTTTTCCTGCTGCCAAGGATGTGTGTTTTTCTTAGTGTAAGTCTCACTGGTTTTTCATTTTTTTCTCTGAGATCCTTCTCTTTTGTGGAGCCATGTATATGATATATGACTGATGTATAATGTCTTGAGTTGTTCCGTTGTTTTCTTCTTTTAATTAATTTGAGGGATTCAGATTTCAAACAAACATATGCACTTGTTATAGCCTCGTGTTTCAGATGACTTAATGTTTAACACGAAGCAGTAATTTCCAGCTTGTTAACCACACATTTTTCCTTTCTATTTTCATTCCATCACCAACTTCTTAGTTGCCCTCTACTTTCAATTTCATCTCTCAAACACGAGTCGTTGGTTTAACTAGTTACCATAACATTGTATATACTTAGTTAGGATTTTATGAAGATTAGGGTCTCGTTAAATATAGGAATTGACCAAGTTATAATTATCAGTGTCTTGTGAGCTTTGTTTAATACCTTAAAAATGTTAAAGCAAAGACATTTTCGGCATAGAATTTATTGATTAAAAAATTAATAATGGGTACTGGGGGCAAGAATATATAAGAGAAAGTTTTTTTTTTCTCCCTCAGTGTAGAAGAATTTCTAGCTATTTAAACATGAATTTAAACAGTTTTCTTCAACGAGTCCATACTTGTGACTACTTCTCCATGCTTGATTAAGGGTGAAATCATTCTTGAAAGTTTTACTCTGCATCGATCACTCTTAATGATAAAAGCTTAAATTTGAATTATGACGTATGTTTATCGTGGCTAGAAATCTCAAATTCATAACTATTATGCATGCATACATATCTCTGTCATTTAAATAATATCAATGTGATTTCATTTGATTAACTTATAGCTTTACAAGAACTTTCAATTATTAAACCTTAATGTTATGCAGTTCTGTTAAGCACATACATATAAATGAGCTTAAAAAATATATAAATTCATGGTGATGAAATCAAACTCTAACCAAAAAGCTTTTCATAAAGAAGTGCTTTTAACATATATATTATACCCACCACTTGATTAATTTTGGTTAATACATATTTGATTAATGATAATCTTAAATGGTTAGGAAGGGGTAGGCATATGCTATAGTTATGAAGATATTATAAACTGTGTGATTGATTGCATTCTAAGCCCTTTTTCCCGGCCGGAATCACTCATATATGAGCTCGTTTATTGAGTAGCTTGAAGGGGTTAATTACAAATCGGACCTAATTAATTATATATTTATTTATCCATATAGATCTGCAAATCATTAGTGATGGTTGGATAAGGTAGCTAGGTTTTCGGCGCTGAAGACTTAAATAATTCAAATTGATGTGTTGTGTGAATTATTTCCAGATTTTTTTTTTCATGAGGGTGGTCTCCATTGAAATCACTGGATACCATGTGGAAAAATTCGTTAGACCCAATTTGCAATTAAAGAAATTCGAGTGTTGAATGAAGAAATTTGTCTTCCACGTTGATATTTATCAAACAAATAAGATATCGCTGTTAATTAATTCTTCTTCCATTTCAAAACTCACATCATAAAATCTAAATATTAAGGACGAAGTTTTGGCTACTTGAGATTATTGATTTCAGACCCATTTTAAACCTTGTGGTTACCTAGATAGCATATAT
>Ga0209589_1009638_pt1 | contig 14478 bp, 10 predicted proteins | sample CowpeawhiteBW_FD_187525 | JGI IMG/M metagenome (GOLD analysis project Ga0209589, IMG submission 187525) | Root nodule microbial communities of legume samples collected from California USA - Cow pea white BW (SPAdes) (version 2) | ecosystem: Host-associated > Plants > Roots > Nodule | place: USA... | reverse complement strand
TGCGTAATTAGTGACTAATTTAAACTAAAGAATGAATCCATATTTTGAGTTTCATGTATGAAATTAAATTTTGCATAAATGATTAAAATTGAACTTTGGAAGTTAGAGGCACTTAGTGAATGGAAAACATTAGAAATGATATGAATTGATATTGTCGCGGTTAGAATTCACCAACTATGCTCTCATGCAACTACAATTTTACATTTTCTACATTAATATGCTAATGACAACCCACAATTTTACTTAAACCCTAATTCCTTAATGGATTGAGCCTAAATTTCCTTATTAAGAGTCAATTCCTTGAACTCTTAATAAGTAAATTTGCTTTATGCACTAGGGTTTAATACAACCAATGGGTCAAGCCCCATTCCTAGGTACAAGCTCCATTGAGTTTTCTTGTTCCAAATCAAGATTTTAAAAGATATTTCCACACCCAATGAACCAAAAAATCATACAATGGATAACTAAATCAATGTAAGCATTAAGTGAAGAAACAAGAAGACTAGCATTCAATGAAATAGGCATTTATATAATCAAAACATTTGCATTTACACAAGAGTTTCGTGGCTATATCTAACCCCAACAAAAATAGGTTTAGCTCTCCATTGTCATGGAGAGCTCAAGCTTACAAATGGAAGAAATGGAAGAGAAAGAGATACAAAGAGGATGATGAAGTTGTTCCCACAAGCCCTAGCACATCTTCAAGCTCTCCCAAATGAGTTTTCTTGCGCCTCCCACTGCCAAAAATGGTTTCCCCTCGAGAATCCAGAAGAAATAGGTTAAATTTTGCCACATCAGCACAGGTGCCGCTCAGCGTCATCCCCGCACCACTCAGCGTCCAAAAATGCAAGCCAATCAGCGCTCAGCGCCAAAAAATGCGAGAAGAATGACACTCAGCCTTGAATTCTGCTATATTCATATCTTCAATTTTGGCTTTTTTCTTCTTTCTTCTCTGGTTGACAACTTCTTTGACTTGAGATAAAATCTTTCTATCATTAAATTGGACACAAAAATGAGGATTAGTGGTATAATTAGATCTATGTAACCCATATTGTATTTATTCACAAAAGCAAAGTAAAAGTGAAGATTAAGTAGGTAAAAAGCTTAAGAGGAGTTGATTTTGTTAGCAAAAGATAGCCTATGTAATGGTAAAAATCTACATTATCAGTTTAGCCACCAAAAATATTTAGTGGCTAAATACCATATTAAATATATTTTATAAAATAATATTTTTATCGAATCGATGACTAAAATATTACATATTAAATAATGTTTTAGCAATCAAAAATATTCGGTAGCTAATTACCAAATTAAATATATTTTACATAATAAAATTTATTTTAGTCGCTAAATCGGTGGCTAAAACATTACATATTACATAATATTTAGTGACAAAAAATATTCGGTGGCTAAATACCATATTAAATATATTTTATAAAATAATTTTTTTATTGGTTGCTAAACCGGTAGCTGAAACATTACATATTAAGTAATATTTTAGCAAAAAAAAATATTTGGTGACTAATTACCATATTAAATATATTTTACAGAATAAGATTTGTTTTGGTTGCTAAATTGATGGCTAAAATATTACGTATCAAATATGTTTAGCGACTGAAAATATTTGGTGGCTAATTATCATATTAAATATATTTTACAGAATAAGATTTATTTTAGTCGCTAAATCGATGACTAAAACATAATATTTAGAGACTAAAAATTTTCAGTCGCAATAGGAATGCAAGTTCTTGTACATTTATTCAGTCGCTAAATCGGTGACTATTTGCGACTACTATAATTTGGTGGCTAATTTAGTTACAATTTGCGACTAAAATATTTTTGTGGCTAATATCGGTGGCTAAATTTTATTTTTCTAGTAGTGATGGTGAAACTCATTTATCCTTTCTAGCCACTAAAATTTTAATTCAAATATTTATAAAGTATGATGAAAATAGAATATGTTGATTTGAAAAGAATTTGTATATCTTATGTTTATATGTTATGATTTTATATGATATTTGTCTCACTTTCTTGTTTTATTGATTGTATATAAAAAAATCAAAAATCTCATCATAAATAGATGGATCATTAATAATTTTATAACATTTCAAGGAACAAACTTCTCTACTCTCACATTTTTGTCACCATAAAACACACCTCTAATTTTGAAGGATAAATCAGAGTCACCTTTTATATGTCACCTATGGTGCAAGTGAACCCTCTCATTAATTTATTTTCTTCTAATGATTTGAAGACTAGTAAAAGTATTAGATAAAAAATGAATAATAAATATAAATAACATTCCTTCTCCTATAATATTAGAAAAATCTAGGATGTTAAATATATCATGTAAAACTAGTTTGTAAAAATTGTAAAATGCATGTGTGTATATATACCTCCATAAGTTTGTATCTCTCTTTTGTCAAGATTTACATATAATTTAATTATCTCTTAAATAGTAATTAAATTAAAAATTAGATTATATTACATTTAGGAAAGAACATCACATATATTTTACTCAAACAAGGTCTAAGTTGTGCGTGTTAACTATACTAAATAACTTAAATTGCTCAAATGATGTGTTAGTCACTTAAGCAGCATGGAGTTTAGTTCAAGTGCCTTGCAACTTGAGTGAGAGATATCCAAACAATCTCTCTCCTTTAAAAGTTAGGATTCAAGAATTGAAAAGGATGCTCAAGAAATATGACTTATTGTTCAAACATTGATTCTAAACACTTAAACATGATGCAAAGGCATTGTACATTTTTTTTTGTATTACTAACAATAAAGAATATATCAATGGAACAAAAAATGTTTCATTCAAAAGGTCTATATACACAGGAAAGACATTGTACATGTGTCTTGATATGAGGTAATGTACTTGGTCTCAACGCTCAAGTGTCCAAAGGTGTAGCAAGATTTTGGAACTCGTTAATGGAATTTCAACATTCTTTTTTTTTTCGAAAGCACATTCAAGAATTGGCTAGAATCTATGATGCATCGACACTTCAACTTGAGTCGTGTATCCATGTTCGACACGTATCCGTGTTCGATACTTTAGGATACTTTATCGATATTTATCAATGAAGTATCTAATTTATAAAGTCATAGTACACTATAAGAATTTTTTTGAATAATGATCTATTTTAGTAACAAAAAATAATTAGTCACTATATAATGACCAATTAAGGTACCATTTTAAAAACTAAAAATTATTAGCAACTAAAATAGTTCTAAAAAATTATAATTAATCTCTAAATTGATAATTAAAATAGTTTCTATTATGAATTGGTTTCTAAATTGGTCATTAATATTAGCTACCCAAGTTTTGACTAACAAAACAAGTAATTTCTAAATTGGTCACTAACATTAGCTATCAAGTTTTGGCTACCAAAATAATTAGTCTCTAAATTGATCTTCAATCAGAAAATTGGTCTCTAACATATTTTTTGTTACTAAATTGGTCATTATTTAAAAATTTTCTTGTAATAATACTTTTATGATAACAACAATTTATATTTTTTATGTTGATAACTTTAGTACATTATAATATTATTTTGGATCCACACAATAATGATCATATATTTATTATATTGGAGTTCAAAAGATACAAAATTTATGTCAAAATTTTATTATTATGTTTATTATTTGTTCTTTGCGTCATTTTGATCAAGTGATGTATTATAACTTTTATTAGTGTATAAAAAAGATATTCATTAAAATTTAAAAAGTTGAAGTAAAGAAACATTTAAAATATATTTTAATTTGAATATTTGTTTTTCTTTTATATTTTTTCTAAAATATTTTTAAATTTTATCTAGGTTTCATTAATGTTTGCAAATTTAATAACTGTTTTGGTTTTCATGAAATTTTATTTGGTATTCTAATCTAAAATGTAAATAATTATAATTTATTTTAAAGTATTTGATATCACAATTTAAAAAATTTCTACACAAAACCAAAGAAACAGTTACTTTTATAAGAAATTAAAAATAACAATTTAAAACTTTAGGATATAAAAAAAAATTGCAAGAGTCAAAAGCCAAATATATTAATCAGATATTGAATTATTTAAACTATTATTTTGTTAGCTCTTTTAGAAACAAATTTTTTCCAATTTCAAATTCCAGCATAACAACAGCAATAAAAATAGCAGTCACTAAAGAAAGTTTGGAAATTTGATGGGCCAGCATGACAAGTGCTCCACTATTCAAACACACCCACTAAGGTCAAAAGAGTGATACACTTATTCCAACACTGACGGACGGCGTCCCAACAAGCATAACGTGGGAACTGCTCACGCAATTCCCGCCATTCTGCCTTCAATTTCGCCATTAAACTTTCTTAAATACGGGACTTCCTCCATTTCCTAACCTACAAAACTCCCTAAAATTCATAAATTTAAATACTTTTAGATATTAAAATATACTAAAAATACATTAAACTGACTCACTTTTAAGAATAAAAATACCTAAAATATAACACAAACAATCCTCCAAAATAAAAAGTTTATCTGTATAAAAAAAATCTGCAGTTCCAAAATTTAAAATAATGAAAACTTTGAAGAAGTTCATGGAAAAATAATGAATTCTCAACCAACCAATACAATTAATTATTAACCATCATTAATCACAAACTTTTCCATATAGTTTGACTTTGACATGTAAAATCCACACCAATCATACAAATTCAGCTTTTTGATCTTTTTTATTTTATTTATAAAAAATTGAACTAACCTCTGAACTGTTCTTCTTTGGAAGATTCAAAGCAGATCCGACATTTGGGCAAAGTCCTTGGAAAAGGAAGCTCAACCATATTCAATACCTTGGACAAAACACAAACACAAAAACACACACAAGTGGTGTAGATCTAGAATCAAATTAGCACTGCCTTTTCTTGTGCATGCATGTTAATTGAAGAAAAAAATATTTTAATTGGTGAAAACATCGATTGAAAAGATGAGCAAGAAGCACGTCGTGAAATTGGACGAAGAACAAATCGCGGAGTTGCGAGAGATATTCCGTACCTTCGATCGGAACAACGACGGGAGTCTCACGCAGTTGGAGCTGAGTTCGCTTCTCCGATCGTTAGGTCTGAAGCCAAGTCCAGACCAATTGGAGGTGTTTATCCAGAGAGCGGACACGAACAACAACGGCCTGGTGGAGTTCTCCGAGTTCGTGGCGCTGGTGGCGCCGGAGCTGCTTCCGGCGAAATCGCCCTACACGGAGGAGCAGCTGCGGCAGCTGTTCCGAATGTTCGACCGCGACGGAAACGGCTTCATCACCGCGGCGGAGCTGGCTCACTCCATGGCGAAGCTGGGCCACGCTCTCACGGCGGAGGAGCTGACCGGGATGATCAGAGAGGCTGACACCGACGGCGATGGGATGATCAACTTTCAGGAGTTCTCTCATGCTATTACTTCTGCCGCTTTTGATAATTCCTGGCCTTGACAGTTTTCTCTCTAGGTAAATTACATTTTAATTTTTCTAGAAAAATCAACTGTGTCTGTGTTATTCTGTTTTTCCATCAAAAATATATAAAATTTTGGGCCTTTTCCTTTTTCACCTTTTATACCGCTCTTTGCTCTTTGGATTATAACCAAATTTTGAATCTAACTTGTGCCATCTTATTTTCTACACTTGCTAATCCTTATTTTACACACCTTCTTATCTATTAATTGAAATTGATTCAAAATTATAAACATCTAAACAATTTTCGTCATCTTCAATAGTTACTAACTAAACTAAGTTTTTTTCGTACACAAGATTTGAACTTGAATTATATAAGGAGTTCAAGCCCAGTAACCTTCAGATCAAGTTCATGAAATTTTATAAATTTGCACCTTATTTAACTACCGTAAAAGAAATGTGATAGAAAAAAAAGCGTTTCAATCTGATTATAGTCTCTGGAAATGAAAAAAGAAAAGTTTAGTTTTTTTTCTTAATAAGGAATTAATTCAGCTCGTGCTGTTAATGTGTGCCAATTAAATTGATTTCCAATTAACATTGTTTTGGGTTGAAGTTAAACAGATAAATTTCCAATTAATAAGATCTTAATAGTAATAATTTTGGTTAAAAATTGTGTTTTTAATTTCCTGTCATCTTATAACTTTTGATTACTTGTGTCTGTAATTTTTACTTCAAAGGTAACAGGTTAACACTGAACAATACTTACATAACATGGATTAAAGTAATAATATACTTACACTTTGATTTAGTCTATATTTATTGCACACTTGTCTTTTCTTTCTATTTCTTTCTTCTTATCACATCATATAACCTACAAAACTATCATTTTTCTGTTTTCTCTCTAAATGTACATCAAGTGTTGGATACACCTTTTCTGTGTACATAAATCATTGTTGTATTGATTAAGAGTAACGATATATATACACTTTGACTTTGTCTACACTTATTACACATAACTTATAAATCTATTAATTTTGTTCTCTTTGTAAGTGTATATTAAGTGTTGATACACCTTGTATACATAATATTTTTGTATGGACAATATTATCAAGTGCCAAACTTTCGTAAGTTTTTAAGACAGTGCAAGCTACGTCAAATTATAACTTGCTTTTCTTGGAGATAGTACACTTAGGTTTAAGTAACAAGATTTTGTATGCTATTTGGTATTATTTTCCTATCCGAAAAGGGGCATAGTTTTGGACCTTTGGTGAGGTTGAAAGTTCGTCGTTCTTCAAAAAAAGATACTGTGTTTGAATATTTCGTGGTGTTTAGATATGTTTGTTTCGATTATTTATTCCAAGTTATTGCCAAATATTTTTTTATTAGGGTGGAAACAAGAAGTAAATGGCAAAAACAGTTGCAACCCACAAAGGGACAACTTATCCAAACCATTTCAACAAGGCATCTCACCATCATCGGTGTATTTCACATGATCATCATGATGATCAAATTGTGACTCCAATCGTTAAGTATCAAAATAATAGTTCAATTACTTATAACTAAAATAAAATGAAAAAAAATAGGCAATAGGTAAACATATAATTGTATTAAAAGAAAGAAAGTTACATATTTTCTATCTAGTTTCAAGGAAAAAACAATAAGAACCACTCTTAAAATTAGGAAAAGCTATTACGAAGACACAAACTATTTTCTTCTTTTAATTTTTTCTTTCAAGTACAAAAAGTAATAAAAAAATGAAACATCGGGATAACTTCCTAAGAAAACACTATACTACTCTTATAATGGGACTTTCAAGGCAGGATTCTTGGAAAAAATAAAATAACAATAAATGAGATCTAAACCCAAACTACTTAGGAGATTGACATCATTTTCAACCAAAAACTTTAAAGTACTAAATTTATGGATTTTTTATCTTATATGTTGCTCAACTTTCTCATTTTTATCTGATGTAGGACTTAATAAACTCACTTAGATTCCCAACAATTTCTTCTTCAAGGATGAGAGTCGTTTTCACATTGATACACTTCCCCTTGTGCAAAAGGATTCTCAACCATGAATAGCCATTTTGTACCGTCGTTCATCTTTCCTAAACCCTTTGTCAAGAAAACATTCGATACAGGGATCATACTAAACTCGTATGAGTCGCCGATCATCAAGACTAACCTTCAGTTCTGATATCATTGAATTGGTCTTTTAGGGGAGGAGGCTCACTAAGAAGACACAACACCAACAAGGCTAGAGTCCAACCACATATTGACATCACCTCCAATTTAAAACTTTAAGACAGTGAATTTATGAATTTTCTACCTTATTACTCAATTTTCTTATCTTTATTTGATATGAGACTTAGAATCACTTGGACTCATCTTTCCAATCTCTTTCTTCTTTACCCACTCATTTATCTGATTTTATGCCTTCTATCCGACTCCTACCCAAAAATAAATTTCCTGAATATATGTGACTTCTTATAAATGGCTAATAAAATACAAAATATAAAAGATTAAAGAATTTACATATATCAATTATCTTAATAAAATTCATATAAATAACTAAAGAGTTTGGAATAAATACCTTAATACACTACAATGACTTTTAATGTTATTTTATAATAAAAGTTATTATAAAACATTAAAATAATTATAGAATTTAAAATAAGTAGTAATATTTTTCTAGATGTCAAACCTAATTAGAGTATTACAATAAATAAAATATTTGTTATGGATTCATCCTTAAAATAATATTAAAAAACGAAATTTGTAAAAAAGAGATTAAAAATATATCTTGGAAAATTTTTTTAAAAGTAAATGTTAGAAATCTTTAATTTTTGTATCAAGTATTGATAGTCCATTAAATTTTGAAAAATAATGTTTAGATCATTATAATCCTCTTTAAAAGTATATGAGTGAACTGAGAGTTGGATCCATTGAATTTTTCAAAAAACAATCTTATGACCCATCTTTAAAAATGCATGGGTGATTTTGATCTATTTTACAGGTGAACTAGATGGATGGCAAATAAGTGAAGTGGTTTTATCACCTATAATGGACAAAATCAAATGATTTTATCCAAAATTATAATGGATTAGATAAAATAAAATTCGTTAATCCATTTTGATTAAATGAAAATTTAATTGAATTTTCAATCCACATAATGTATTAGCAAATTTTTTATGGATGAATATCCGATTAATCCATAAAAATGTTTTGAAAAATTGTTTTTTTTTTGGAAAATAAAATTTGTAAAGTATATTTAAAAAAAAGGTAAATTTAAGAAATGCTTAATGATGAAAATAAAAAAACTTCTCATGGTTTATATGTTGATGATATATTTTGCAGTGGTGATTCTATTATCTCAATAGAAGTTATTGAAAAATTATGCTTATGCATCGGAACAGTGGGTTAACAAAGGAAAAAGTAATTTATTTGCAAGTAATCAAGCTTCTTCTCAATTTTTTCATTATCTTCTACACATTGGTTTTTGTAAGGGGTCTATTTCTTTTGTTTATCTTGGTGTGCCAATTTTCAAAGGTGCTCCAAAGGTCAAACATTTCCAACCTATTTTTGATAAGGTCAAAATGCAATTGCAAAATTGAAAAGTAGAGAAAAGGTAGTAGAAGTAGGTTTATAGGTTATATGATTGTGATAGAAAAGAAAAAAAAAAGTATATAATAAATGTACATAAAATGAAAATATTGTATATCATTACTCACCTAGAAATGGACATCACCCAAGTCAACTCACTCCTAACATTCTTTCTTTAACAACTGAACTTTATTCATTATTAACATCCAATCAAATATTTTAATTAAATCAAACAATAGAGTTTACTACATAATTTAATTTTAGATAAAAAAAATGGTATATAACACAATCATCTAATGTAAGCATGTTGATCTCCTACAATTATTGACTAGTCTTTAGCCTCGTATTAATATAGGGTGGTTTAAGTCGAAGTTAAACAGTGAGAAAAGATAAAAAATGATAAAAAAATGTAAATGTATACATTTTAATCTTAAAAAGAATAAAAATAAAAATTTGTAGTATATTACGCCTTTACTCCTAAATTATGTATGATATCGTATATATTTTTTTGATAAGTTAAAACCACGTGATCGACTTTTATATTTTTCTTACTCAAAATATATCAGCTTAATCAATTGTATGCATCAAACGTACTTAATCCATGTAACAAAATTTTGTGGCATGCCTCTTTTGCCTTAATCCATCTACCTACTTCCATGTGCAGACAAACATCACAGTCAAGGTAAAGCTTTTCTTGAATGAAATGTTCGAAAATACACTTAATACATTCGCTGTTTCAAAATTTATAACAACTGGTGCAACAAAACGGAAAATACAAATCAAGCCTTCTTTCTTTTGGATTTGAGCATCACGACTCCAACAAATATACTCAAGAAACAAAGCAGTGTAACGCCAGCAGAGACTGGAATTAGTATGGCATACTCTTGGGGTAAAAAGTACTTGTGAACGAAATGATCATCATCCACAAAAGGCTGAAAAGACCACAAGATCAACAAATAAAAATTGTAATTAAGAATAAAAGAGGAAAGCCATCATTCATTTAAAATACAGTCACTAACCAGGATGATAACCCAAAATGTATAGTAGGTAAATATGGACAAGCTTGTAACGGATAACAGAAATCCAACTGCTCTATCTGCTAATTCCATTTTTCTGTTGATTGCTCTCACTCCCTGTAGACAACGAAAGACACAAATAACTGCTCACATTCACAGTTTTAGACAATAGAAACTCACATTAAAAGTACTCCACAAAATCAAGAGTAACTAACCATCAACAAAATATTGTTAGCGCTATGCACACGTAAGTGTTGTAGTCTCTACAATGAGTTAGAAAAATTCAAACCTTATATAATCGGGTGTTGTGGTATCCTTCTATTGTTATACAGAACAAATTGAAATATCTGTTAGTACAAGTTTGATAAAGGAAAGAATTCTTAAATTTCACAAAATTTGATACAACATGCTTTTGGAAAATTTTGAGGTTTCTTCAGAAGTTCAGTTTAAGACCGTAATAGAAAAGACACTACCCTCGCCCAGAGCAGTAGTACTCAAAAGCAAGTGGTAGGAGAAAGAAAAAGTTCTTGTCTGATAAAGCCCCACTAGAAAGGCAGACTAGTGAGCCCAAGGTTTCAAGAGTCTACTCAAGGAAGATGAGAAATAGAAGATTTAATAGTCTGTAATGTATCAAGGAAGTACTTATCTGTCATTATCTCATTTGTTATGATGTTATCTACAAGTTGTTATTCTGTTATTCTATTATCTTAAATTCTAGAAAGTTGGAAGGAAAAATATTTAAAAGGTATACTGATGAAAACCTTGGAAGATTGAGCCAAGAAGTGGACCGACTATCTCAAGCTCCGGTAAAAGAATTCATGGTTAAAGACAAAGAATGGTCTGCACATGCTTTGTTAAGCTTGTAGTAGGATTCTTGCTTGGATCATCGAAGGTTTACAGTGCAGGGATTGCAAAAGCCATAACGTAATGAAGGGATCAAAATCTTACTTGGAGCTTGAAGGTTGTAGGTGTTCTCAGTGGGGTTAAGTCTGGTAGCGATTGTTGATTTCTTGGTGATTTAGGTGGTATTTAGTGAAAGTTTGGATGGACAAAGCCATGGAAGTATGTCCAAACAAGACGAAGGAAAAACAAAGCAAAGAAAGAAACTAAGAGAAAGAAAAGAAAGATCAAGATTATGACACAAAGAAGCTAGGAATAAGAAAGAATCCAGCACCACTCCAACTCCATGAGATAAGCAAAGTGATCTGTCTGTCACTTGAGACTTAACTCTCTAGATAAGAACTCAAAAGAGAAGCTATGAACTTCTCAAAAGCACTTCAGGCTTTTGCACACAAATAACTTTTCTTTCTAAAGTAAAAGTGTCTATAAAATGGTCTAAGCCACCCCTTATATAGGAGGTGTGTAGGAAGGAAAGGAGGTCAAACACTCATCCTCCTGTACATGTAACCAAGCACAAAGAATTTTTATCCCCTCCTCCTTCCTAGTTAACCTTGTGGCCAAACAAAGGGTAAATTACATGATAATTATCATCTACTTTCTTTAGAGGTTCCCTATCTTTGTCGAGTTCATCATTTGCCTCCCTCTCTTTATCTTCATCCATAGATTGAAGTAGTTCCTCCCCTTCCATGATCACATCATATAGGGAGTCACTTAGGGACATCTTTTGGTTTACGAGAAGCCAGGATTTGCAAAACAGAGATAGAATGTTTACACCAACAGTAACTCACTTTTCCTTAGGGATGGCAACTATAAACACCATCACGGCTATGGGCCAAACTTGTTCTGATTTCGACAACTAATTCCCTCATTGACTAGGTGCAAGTATGCTTATGAGTAATATAATATCAGATTTTTACATTGGGTTTGGAGACGAAAATGGCTATCTAAATACCTGTCCCATAATCATCCATGTCCACGTCCCCATTTCAAATTACTTAAACACCCTTAGTTTATTATATAACCTAAAAATTTGCATACTATAAAATTACAAGAAGAAATTTGATCCAAGAGAAACCCAGAATTACAATCAACATAACCATAGAAAATAAAAGGGATCCGTGTATAAATACCAGCAAAAGTAGCAAAATTCACCTAGATTAAATCCCAGAAGAATAAAATCCTGCAGAACAATGAATAACCTTCCATTGATTCTAGAAACCACAATCAAATTCCCAATTTAAAAAAAAAAAAAAAAACACATCAGTTTCCTAACTCAACAACTAATAAATTATCCATTAGTGGGCATGTTCACATAAGAACTTTACCAGTTAACCCTATGGTAATTTTATGACAATCAAACAATTCAGCAAGTAAAATTGAAATATAGGATTTGATGAACCGATTTCATCACAAGAAAACAAATTTCCAAAAACTTTCACCGTGGAATGATGGAAAGCTATGGTGTGCAGACTTTAAAGAGGACCAAATTAAAACAGTTTTCTAGTCCCCTTCCATTTACAGCACTAAGCTTTTCAGAAAGCTAGATGCGGTTTTGGAAAAAATGCGCAAGAGAACTAATTGTAACATTCTAAAATATATCACCAGTGTGATCTTTAGTTTAAGAGTAAAACGAACTTCTAAAACACCCGTTCCCAGCAAAAAGAACAAAGAGATGCAAAAGGATCATCACAAGACCACAAATCAAAACAAATAACCAACTATTTTTGAAATGCATAGGATAAAAAACAGTAAAAAATTACGCAAACAAGCTACCCAAATGCTGACTTTCCCTACTTTGTACCTATGCCTAACAGTTTAATCCAAAGCGCAATTTATACCTTTCACAAACAGAATTTTCTTAGGCCTCTAAACTATTTGAATCTGGATTGCTTTCGAATCCAAGGATCCCGAACTTTTCCATATAGCATACAATTTTGGCGATTGATATCACCTTTCTTTCACAAAGCTCTCCAAAAAAATGTAAAATAATAGGACTGTTTTTCTCCAATAATAAACTAATCCAAATCGAAATGTGCCAATAATAAACTAGTCAAAACACACATATGTGAGAAGAGAATCAAAACGTAAACAGTCCCAAACCTAACATTAAACATCACTGTGTCAATATAATATCCAGTGAGGATCTTCCAATCTCTAAAATTGGGAATGGGTTAGAATATAAGACAATCATAAAATTTATAAAAATAAACCAAAAACATTGTGAATTCAGAAAATTATTAAATCAAAGAATCTTTATTCAAAATAAATAAAAACAAATAGTCTCTTTTGTTAACCTAGTCCTAAAGATACCCAATTCTCCACACTCTGATATGTATCCTCTAAACCTAACAACGGTGTATTACCTGTTGAACCCATTTTAAATCTGTGAAAAAGTAATCAAATTGACATGATAAACAAAGCACGCACCCTTACACACTGATTTTACCCATAACCAATGTTAACAAAATAATCGATTGAGCTATGTCTCTAATAGTGTAATGAAATTAGGAATTGGGAAGAGATATAAAAGAGGTGCTCACTGTGTACAAAGCGCAACAGCTATACTTCAATGGGACGGGTCGTCAATCATGTCAAACTGGAAGCAGTGATCGCCGGAAAATACCAGAGAAGTAAGGTGGAGCAAATATGCCTTTAAATTGCACCTCCATATATTTCAGGACCCGGGACAATGAAATTACTTATATAACCCTTATTTTCTTCAGTTCGTCTTTAGACCCCATTATGCCGCCCTGGTGATTAAGGAAAAATGCTTTTCTAACTACATTCATTTTTCTTATGTCTTTGTTTAAATATATTCAGAAGTATATGATTTGGAATAAAATTTATTTTAAAATGTATAATCTACAATATATAATTTAGATTACAAATTTATAATTTAAAATATTAAATTTATATTTTGATATGTATAATTTTAAATATAAAATAAAATATATATTTTAAGATGTATAATCCGTGATACAAAATTTATATTCTAAAATACATAATCTAAAACATAAGTTTCGAATATAAATTTTATGCTTTGGAATGAATATTTTATTTTTTATTCTAAAATAAATAAATATATATTTCAAAATATAAATTTATATTTTGAGTTATCTAAATTAGAAAGTAAAACTGAAATTTTTAAGTTTATGGAGGTGAATGTTGAAATTATGAAGGTACAGTAAGAAATTTCCTTAACATGCTATGAGCCGAAAACATAAGGGTTTTTGTTTGCTGCACCCCCTGACTTTTGAAATGATCTTTCTACTGTATTCCAATGGTCTTTTTCACTTTTCTTTTGGGTGTAACTTTTTTTACTCCATTACAACAATATGTTAGTCTTTGAGAACTTTTGGCAAGCTTTGGTGGTCGTTTAAAGAAGAATTAGGATTAAAGATTAGGTTATGCAACAAATGTGTTTTTAGTTTTTTTGCTATCAGAATAGAGTGAAGAAGTGAAAAGCCTCAAATAAACAGTTTTTCAGTGTGGCAGCAAATGTACATCAATGTGGTCATTGGAGTTTTTTTTTTTTTTTTTTTGTTAAAAATC
>Ga0209589_1009636_pt1 | contig 14479 bp, 10 predicted proteins | sample CowpeawhiteBW_FD_187525 | JGI IMG/M metagenome (GOLD analysis project Ga0209589, IMG submission 187525) | Root nodule microbial communities of legume samples collected from California USA - Cow pea white BW (SPAdes) (version 2) | ecosystem: Host-associated > Plants > Roots > Nodule | place: USA... | reverse complement strand
CCCAACTGAAAAAGTCGGGGATTCCCCATACCCATACCCATACCCAGTCAATGCGGGGATTCCCCGTCAAAACGGGGACGGGTTCGGGCAATACCCACGGGGACGGGTTTATTTGCCATCTCTAGGTAGCACCTCATCCCAATTGCCAAGGTGGTCCAAGATACATGTCCTCAACAAGTCCTCCAAGGACTGGATCATCCTCTCTGATTGGCCATCCGTCTGAGGATGATAAGCAAAACTCATCCTCAGCCTACTACCTATAGCCTCCTGCAGCGTTTGCCAGAACCTGGAAGTGAACCGGGGGTCTCTGTCAGACACTATGCTACCAGGCACCCCATGAAGTCTCACTATCTCTTGGATGTAGAGCTGGGCCAACTTGGCCATAGGCATTCTAAGATTCATTGCCAAAAAGTGAGCACTCTTTGTTAGCCGATCCACCCCCACCCATATAGCATCATGCCCTCTCACGGTGCGAGGCAAGTGGGTAATAAAATCCATAGCTATGTTGTCCCACTTCCACACCGGAATATCCAAGGGTTGAAGCGTTCCACCAGGTTTCTGATGCTCCACCTTAGCCTTTTGACAAGTTAAACAAGCCGATACAAATTGTGCGACCTCTTTCTTCATGCCTTGCCACCAAAAGTTCTCCTTGAGGTCTTGGTACATCTTAGTCATGCTAGGATGCATACTAAGACGACTCTTGTGTCCTTCCTCAAGGACCAACTTTCTCAACTCAACATCATCTGGTACACAGACCCTGTCTCTGAACCTCAGCATACCATCCCTACCCAAGGCAAACTCCTTGGCCTGATCCGATCCTAGTAGTTCTTTCACCTTCTGTAGACTAACATCCCTTGCTTGCCTCTCCTTGATTAAGCCCAGAAAGTCACTAGATATGACCAAGGTGCTACACCTAATGAATTTCAGCTCCAAGTCAAACTGTAGCTTCATGTCTCTGAAGCTCTCTAGCAACTCCATCTCTTTTATCATCAAGTGTGCCACATGCATGGTCTTCCTGCTCAGTGCGTCTGCCACCACATTCGCCTTCCCTGGGTGATAGAGAAGTTCGAAGTCGTAATCCACCGCCTCTGCCTCATATTCAGCTCTTTTTTTATCAAAGAGGTATTTCAAGCTCTTGTGGTCACTAAACACGCGGAAATGTGCACCATACAAGTAGTGCCTCCAGATTTTTAAAGCAAAGACCACCGCTGCCAACTCGAGATCATGAGTAGGATAGTTCTTCTCATGAACTTTCAACTGCCTCGAAGCATAGGCCACCACCTTCCTCTCCTGCATCAAGACACACCCAAGGCCCTGATGAGAAGCATCACAGTAGACCTCAAAGGGTTTACTCACATCTGGGATTACCAACACTGGAGCACTCGTCAGCCTCTGCTTAAGCTCCCTGAAGCTCTCCTCACACCTATCAGTCCATGCAAACGGTTGGTCCTTCCTGGTTAGCTATGTCAGGGGTGCCGCTATCTTGGAGAACCCCTCTATAAACCTCCTGTAGTAGCCAGCTAAACCCATGAAGCTCCAAATCTCCGTCACTGACTTGGGACATTTCCACTGTATCACGGCCTCCACCTTAGCTGGATCCATAGCTATGCCCTGAGTTGATATCACGTGCCCCAAGAACTGCACCTCTCTCATCCAAAAGTCACACTTTGACAACTTGGCAAACAACTGCCTCTCCCTCAAGATACCAAGCACTATCCTCAGATGCTCGGCATGTTCCTCGTGCGTCCTGGAGTAGATGAGAATGTCGTCTATAAAGACCACGACAAACTTATCTAGAAACGGGCGGAAGATCCTGTTCATGTAGTCCATGAACAAAGCTGGAGCATTGGTCACACCAAACGGTACAACCACGTACTCGTAGTGCCCGTATCTGGATCTGAAAGCAGTCTTCTCTACATCTTCCGCCTTCACCGGAATCTGATGATAACCTGACTAGAGATCAATCTTGGAGAACACCGACGCCCCATGTAGCTGATCCATCAAATCATCTATTCTTGGAAAGGGGTACTTGTTTTTGATAGTCAGCTTGTTCAACTGCCTATAATCCACACACAATCTCGAGCCGTCATCCTTCTTCTTTACCAACAAGACAGGCGCTCCCCACGGCGAAGCACTCGGTCGTATAAACTGTTCCTCCAGCAATCCCTCTATCTGCTTCTTTAGCTCCACCAACTCTGCTGGGGCCATATGGTAGGGAGCTATCGACACGGGGCCAGCTCCTGGTACCAAGTCTATGGAGAACTCAACTTCTCTTCTCGGGGGCAAACCTGGTACCTCTTCGGGAAACACATCCTCAAAGTCCCTTACCATTGGTATCACGGTGATCCTCTCCTCCTTCTCAACCTCTATCCTAGCAAAGACCATAAAACACTGTGTGCCGCTATGAATTTCCTTCATAACCCCATGGGAAGACAACAACTCAGGCTCCTCTAAGTTGGAGAACAACAGCTTTTTCTCCCGACAGTCTATGAGAACATGATTGGCAGAGAGCCAATCCATTCCCAAGATCACATCTAGCCCTTACAGAGGGAGGCATATGAGACTGACTTTGTATACTCGTCCCTTTATCTCAACTGGACATCTAGCACACACCAAAGAAGTCCTAACCAACCCAAATGCCAGGGTAGATACCATGAGGTCAAACGGTAGCTCACACACTGACAGACCTAACTCCCGTACGCAAGACTCTAACACAAATGAGTCTGTCGCTCCAGAATCAAAAAGCACGCAACAAGACTTGCCGGATATCACACAACAACCAATCACAAGGTTACCTGAACTTGCCGCCTCTGACCCGGTCATCGTAAAAACTCTGCCTGTAGCCTAAGGCCTGCTACCTCCTCTCCTCTGCTGAGTCTGACCAGACGTCTGGCTCGGAGTCTGTGGTGAGGGTCGTGCCACAGTCCTCCTCAGGGTGGGACAATCTCTACCAAAGTGGCCATCCCTGCCACAATGGTTGCACCTACGGAAACATGATAGCTGCGGGCAAAAATTCTTCCCATGCGGCCCTCCGCAATGATAGCACTGGATCCTGCTGGGCGGGGAAGAAAAACCTCTAGACCCCTGTGGCTGTGGGTAAGGTCTAGCATATGGCTTCCTCTTCTCTTCAACTCGTGGCTTGGACCCAGATGGTCCGCTAACTCTCTGTTGTGGCTGCTGTTGGGCTTCCACCTCTACCTTCATACGCTCCATGACCTTGGCCTTTTCCACTAAGGTTGCAAAGTCCTTGATGGACAGCGGGGCCACCATCAAGCGGATGTCTCCTCTGAGACCATTCTCAAACTTCCTGCAGCGCCAACCCTCATCGAGCGGGATGGTGTAGAAACGCCCCAGATGCTTGAATCTCTCGGCGTACTCTGCTACTGATTTGTTCCCCTGTGTCAGCTGGAGGAACTCTACCTCCTTAGCGTACCTCACGCTATCAGGGAAATACTCTGAAAGAAACCTCCTCCTGAAGGCTTCCCATGTGATATCCTCATGCTTCTCTTCCATCACTAGCCTCATGCTGGCCCACCAATGCTCAGCCTCTCCTGTGAGCATGTAGATAGTGAAAGCAAGCTTGCTTTCATCGGGGCACCTCTTGGCATCAAAGATGCGCTCCATATCCTTCATCCACTGGTCCGCCTGATCGGGACTCGTCTTGCCATCAAACTTGGCGGGGTGGTGCTTCAAGAAGTCTTCCAAACTCCATTCAAGGGGTGAAGGTTGGGGATGAGGACCATACATCTGAGCACCAGCAGCATTCTCCCCTAACTGACGTAGAGCATCCACGTGCTGCCTCTATGCATCCTCAGCAGCCTGCCTAGCAGCATCCATCTGCTGCATCATAAAGTTCTGTTGCTCAAGAGAGGCTTCCTGGCGCTACATCGTCGCCTCGTGTTGCTGCAACATGGCATTGCTTTGTTAGGTCAAAGCAGCAGCCATTGCCTCGATTGCCCTAGCCAGATCTTGCCCATCGCCCTGAAGTGTTGGAGGAGGAGCTATACGCGGGGGTGCCATAACACTAGACACACAGAAAGAACCATCAGAACTCGGTTAGACTGGAAACTCATCTAAACACGACAAGAAAGACACAACGAAAGCTAAGCAAACACATAGCCCACAGACACATAGGAACGAAGGCTCTAATACCATAAAAATGTAACATCCTATTTGAATAGATAAAATCTACTAAATAAAACATCACACAGTCATAATAAAGAGCAGTCAGATTTGGAACAACATACATAAGGAACCCAACTGTTACAGTCATCCAAGAATGTACTTGCAAGGGTTTCTAGGCATATAACCATGCCATAGCCAAAACAGAAACAACAAGATTCACAGATAAACAAAAGAACTCCTAGAGCGAGAAATTACAATGGGCACTAGGGCCATAGAATACTCCTGAGAGGCACGCAAATAGGTCCCCTAAGCTGCACCACTGCTACCACCAGGCCTACTCCCAGAATTTCCTCCATCTGCTCCCACCAAGGGTGATCATCGCGAAAGAGAAAACGTAACAGAAACATAACAAAATGCAAGGGTAAGCTAATGTAATATAAATTTTATCGGGGTATAGCATACGAATATTTAAACAGTTCAATCATGCAGCACAGTAAGCACAGAGAATCTAATTGTAGCCAACACACTGGACACTATGACTCAATTATCCGGATACATATACTAAGATCGGATTCACTGCACGCTTGCATTCGTGGTGGCCTCTACTGCTCTGCAGAGCCATTGCCAATGGGTTTCACCCTACCACGCACAAGGTTAACCTTCAAGCATCTAAGGCCATTACCCTGCCAAAGACTAAGGCCTTCCGCCACTCTCACCACTTGGGTCAGATTGCTCTACCTGAGACTCACTGACCCTTTAGAGTTTCGGGATGCGATCCTTACTTGAATCCATATCTTAATATATACACTACACGCCACTATGAAGTCTCCCCACGAGACTCATTGAATTACGCCTATCACATACAGTTTTCATGTCTCTCATGCCACAACCACCACTTATCATCTCAACATTTAATTCTCATGCATGTTCTCAACCAACCAAATAGAATTCCACATATTACTCATGCTAACATACAACTTTCAGTGTACACAACTTATACAACTCATACAAACACACTGAAATCATGCACGTTTGAGATAAATAACCATACTCAAGGGAAATAGAAATATAACATATAAATTTGCGCTATTCTCGCCTAGGCTAGAAATCCTCGCTTAAGCCACTGCAACTCTCTCGCTTAGGCTAGGCCTTCTCGCCTAGGCGAGACCTGTAACAGTGGCACCCAACGAGCATCTCGCTTGGGCGAGACTAGCTCGCCTGGGCGAGATCGCCCTTCGCTCAAGAACAAATCCTTCACCTGAACAAGGACGCGAAGTACACCAGGTTCTCCTTCGAGAACTCGCTTGGGAGAGTCACCCTCGCTTGAGAGAGACAGCGTGTCGCTCAAAACAAGAGCCCTCCGCCTAGGCGAGATGCTCGAACAGAACCTGGGCAAGTCTCAACTATTCTCGCCTAGGCGAGACGAGCTCGCTTAGGCGAGAATAACAGTACTCATCTACTGTTACGCGCATGCAGCAGAGATACAACTCAAAAACAACATACCAAAACGCAAACAAGCCAGTTCATACCATCCAAAACATCAATCACGCATAAATTCATGGTATAGACCAAAAGCATGCAGAAATGGTTCTTAAAAACTCAAAATATAGCTTCCCTTACCTCTGTTTAAGTACTAAAAGCAAGCAGACCCTAACTAAGGGGGTATTACAGTTCCAGGAACTCGAGTAGAGTTGAAACATGAAGATCCAAACAAAACGACGTTAGAAATCTTAACCCTAACTTGACCAACGTGCTCAACAGCGAAAAAGGGTGAAGAAATGGACGAAAACTCTATAGCTTGACTTACCAGGAGGTACAAAATGAGTTTGCTAGCTTGGAGGCGGGAGGAGATCGGGCGCCCTAGCAGAGCTCCTGTTTTCTTAGACTGTTTCTGAAAAGGGAACAAGAGATAATGAGAAGGCTGAGTGGGGTATTGGGTTCCTACTGTAGGGCTGGCCTTGAACCTATGAAGAGGCCAGGCCCAACACATAAAACTGAAAATGGGGCTTACACTTTTAATAACAATAAGAATCCTTTAATGTTTTTTACTCTGAAATTAAGTGTTTATTATATTAATAGTTTATTACAGTACACTAAACATCAAGTTAGTATAAAAAAAGTAAAAAGCGATAAACAGAAAGTAATTATTAGTATGAGTTTAAATATCTAGGCCAAATCACTAGTGTTATGGCTTCTTATGATATTGCTTTCACTAATCATTTTTAAAATATTAAAATACCAACAAGTCCATAATTTTTTTTTCAAATTTATCCTTTAGATATATATTTTTTAAATTAAAATGATTATTTTACTATTTCTTTAAATTTAAATATTTGTTTTAGTTTAACTGTTTTTTAGTTATAAAAAATCCTATGAAATAAATAAAATAAATTTATATAAAATATTTATTTTTAATTTTATAATTACAATAATAACAACAACAATAATAATTTACTTCTTTAATATATACTTATATAGAGGGATTAACTTCTATGGTGTCTATATATATTTTCCAAATTTATCTTTCAAATAATTGTTTTAAATTAAAATAATTATTTTAGCAATTTTACCGTTTTTTAATTGAACTATTTTTTCCAGTTTGAAACTTTTTTAAACTTAACTATTTTTTTAATTATAAAACAATCTATAAAATAAATAAAAAACTATTTAAAAAAGATAACACACTAGTATATTTAGAGGGCTTTAGAAATAATTGAAGACTTAACGAATACCTAATGTTTAGGTTCAGTAGTATTATAACTGCTTAATTTGATTACAAAATGACAAAGATTCGTGAAACGTGTCTATTTTCAAAACGAACAAGATACAGATATGTATTTTATTTTTTTATACAACATGCTTTGGTTACAAACAGACAAAATACTCTACGGAGTAGTTGTGATTTTATATTTTATACATTATAACATTATGAATGATGAATTGTAAAGTTGCGTAAGCAATGTAACATTAATGTTTTGTTTTGTATACAGATACTTCAAACACATTTTATTAATAAAAGCTAAATATTTTAATTTTTTAAGAACTGCTTAAGTGTACTGATTAACCGCTTATATTAGAAAAATTAATCGTATACAATTGTTTTATATTTTGTTTGTATAATCCATTTTATACAACGACGTTTAAATTACTCAGGAGATAGGAGAAAGTTTATAGACTCAACTTTAGGTATCACCTTTTTTACCGAAACAACTTTTTATTACTTTTTTAAAATTATATTTAATTTTACTGTATGTCTAATATCGATTAAAAATATGATCAATTTAAAATATGATCAATTTAAAATATATAAGTGAAATTTAAAATATATAAGTGAATGTAAATTTTATTTTACAAAATGATTTTGTAAAATTGAATTAGGTTTGATATTTTTTTCTTAACAAATTTTGTTTTCTGTTGGAAAAATAAATGTATTAATTTATAATTAATATCAAGTACTTATAATGATAGATTCTAATATTTTATGTTAAGTTATATGTCATATTAAGTAGAAATAACGATAGATAATATATATGTAACAAAAATACCACTAACTTATTTTCTTAAATCTTTTGGTTAGATATAGTGTTTTAGGATTAACACTCATGAATATTTTTTAAATTATTTTCTTACAAAAGCTTGCCAGTAAAACATGAAAACACGGGAATAGTTGGAGAGGAAAAATGCTTTTAACAATAATTTGAGTGAAACAAATAGTATAATGGAGAATTATTATATTTGGTGAAGACGATAAATAAAGATGAAAGGGAGACCATAGAATAGAATAACAATGTGCGTGATGATAAAGTGGGAAATTGAAATGAAGCAAATTGGACCATTAATCTTTAATGATACATGACAATTCAATGGGAGCTATATGACATTTAAAACATCCAAAGTATTAGACAACAATTAACATTAATATAAAATAGAAAGCAACTGAGACAGTGCGTGTCATTTTCCCAGTCATGTAAATTGTTGATATATGTTTCAACCGTTGAGGCTGTGATCATTTCCTTATCACCAATTTTCATCATGTGGAGTAACTTTCAAGATTTCTTTTTCGTATATTTTAGTCATCTTTAACTTCTAAACCAAGGGAACCTAAATTTTCTTCATTCATTGTGTTCTTCTCTTTTCGTACATTCTCTAATGTTAAATGTGTTCTAGGTTAGGATCTATGGCCTCAAAAGTATGTAAGTTTTTCTAACCTTTTTTTCTTATCTTCTTATATCACTCTTTCAAATCACTCACTTGGATTTGGTGTCCCTCCATTGAAAGATACTATAGTATGACAAAGAAACACTTATGGAATTAATATATTTGGTCTTACATATTTTGACTTTTTCTCTCTTTAGTTCATATATTTATATTCTCTTTAGTTCTATACAAATCGTAGAAATCATAATTCTAATAATTTTGTTTTTCAAGATTCAATTCCTATATGTTGTGTGTGTTATCTAATAAAGTAGTGTTAAATATGTTTTTGGTTCCCTAAGTTTCAGTGAAATTTGGAATTAGTTTTTCTTCAAAATTTTTGACCAATTTAGTCTTTCATCTTAAAAAATGCGTGAATTTAGTCATTTTAACCAAATTTTGTTAAGTTTATCTGATGGTTCAAAAGCATTCCATGATAGTATTTGAATTGTTTACACCGTTTCACACATTTTCGTTTCAATGTTAACTCAAATATTATCATAAAATGCGTTTAAAATATCAAATAAACTTAACAAAATTTGGTAAGAAAAACTAAATTCACACATTTCTAAAGATGAAGGACTAAATTGTTATAAAGTTTCAAAGAGGAACTAATTTCAAAATTCACTAAAACTTGAAGGATCAAAAACATATTTAACCCAATAAAATAACATATGATATTTCACAATAATTAAAATATTTTTTAAATAATGTTCATTTTATGATGTAACATACATGTCACAGAGTGTAGAAGGAAAGAGATGTCTTTTTTTTTTTTGAAGGTGTAATGTCAAATAAAAAGGACGCAAATTTGTTAAAACTTGGTTGATAGTATATATATTTAATGATGGAGATGTACACATGCATAACATCAATTTGTTACTTACTACGTCCTTTTTTTTTTGTTTCTCCTATTTGATCTTTATCTACTTGTATTGATATATTTATAAAGTATTGAATTGACATTATTGAATGCCCACAAAGGACCTTATCATTATGTGATCTCACACCATTTCAAAAAAAGTTTAAATACAATTTTTTTCTATTTAATGAGTGATAAAATAAGACCAAAAAGTTTTATTGAGATAGACTCCGATATTTTCAATAAAAAGTAAATTTAAATTTAACTTATTTTCGTAAAATCAAGTTATTTCCAGTTATATTTTATAAATTGATTATATTTTTAATGGAATATATCCGACACTTTGTTGATTTTTTTTTTCTTTTGTTCTCTTAAATTAATTGTGAGAAAAATGAAAATAATAAAGGGAACTGAATTTTGCATGGTGAAGTTGAGGTGGTCCGTTTTAAAAGTGGTCCATGGCAAGTTGCAGAGAATAGAAAGGGTGAAACTGGTCCTGTAATCGTAACTTAAAATTTCAGCATCATGTTTTTATTATATAGTTGTAATTTAAAGGAATCGAATATTTGAGGATTACATAAACTCTCATGCGAATGTCACTCTGCACGGTTTCATATACCTGTAATTATTGTCGTTTTCTCTCTCATTTCTTTTCTTTTCTTTCTTTATTTATTTAATATTTTAGACTAGGATAGGATCACATAATCAATCATATTCGAATTCACAAGACCAATTACCTCTGCTGGTTAACAAATAAATCAATAAATATCTACGTATTAATTAAATAAATGATTAAAGATTTGGGATTAAAGATCGAGTATTGTTGGATAAGTTTTGAAAAAAAGTAAATACTTTTTTAAGCTAATGAACTCCTTCAATGTTCTAGTCATCAACTTCAAATATTGAATGAAAGTTTACATGTTGAAAACTTTCTACATTCAAGTCAATAAGAATTTTATAATAATAATAATATGAGTAAAAAGAATTTAGTGTATATATTTTCTAAACTAATTGTGTGTGTATTATTGTTTTGTGCCTCCATGAATGATCTTATTGTTAGGTCTAGAATACTAGATTGGGTTTTGATCACCATGATAATAGTAATTAATGCTACGCTTATATGAGTATCTTGGAAGTTGAATAAGTATTATATATAGTTAGTTCTCCTTTATAAGGATGAACAAGTTTGTTTCATGAGGTTGGCTTTTTACAATTGCAATTAGTTTTTTTTTTATTATTAAACGATTTTGTTTTAGTTATATTATTCAATATGTTTGAATATAAGAATTTTACCTGACCAAGTGCACAAAAAATCTTTGAATTTATGAATAAATATTATAAAAAATGTCTTTTAATTGTAGTTTTTATGAGCAATCATGCGAAGAAAAGCACATGCTCATTAATGGGTATCGACAATCCCAAAATATCACAACATTTGGTTAGTAACATTTATATATATATATATATATATATATATATATATATATATATATATATATATATATCTTTTTGCGTGACATGTATTCAATGTTTAGTATTGTGATGAGATTATTCTTAATCTCAATAAATTTTGATCTAAGATTTGAATATAACTCATAATATCGATGAAATTATATGAACAAATATGATAAAAAAATGAGATATAAAGAATGAGACTATTAATGGTTGTCCCTTAAACTTGTAGAGTTGCAAACTATAAATAATGGCTTGGAGAATTGCATTTAGAAAAAAAAAACATAAAAATAATTCCCGTAAAAAATGAAGTTTTATAAACTTTAAAAATCGTCACAAGATATAAAAAATTCTTGATAAAATCAAAATGGTTAAAGGAAAAATTCTATGAGAAAACTTCTTTCACTTCAAATGATGACAATATTTTGTCTATTCCCTTCATTCCCAAATAATTTATACTTTTTTTCTACTGAAGAAAAGAAACAACATAAATAAGTCTTCCAGGTCTTTTATTTAGAGTCTAAAATTTGGATCTTCTATTTTCATTCCAAACAAACAATACATGTGAGCAACTTCTCCCTCATGTGGGCTTCAACATGTTTGGCCACATCATGTTTTTGCACTCCATTAGATTAATCACCATCTTTTGTAAAGTTTCGTGGGCCAATTTAGTTCTTCCTCTTGTCATAGACCCTCTTAAGTCTTGTATTGGGTCTTGGATTTCTATTTGATCTTGAGTATGAACTTCATGTATGTTAAGAGCTTTAGCCTTGTCAATGATGTCCACATCATCCTCCTTTCTTCAAAGGGTTTTGTTCTCAAATTCGATCAATCATCACCTACGTGAAAAGAACAAAGATAAAGCACATTAAAAGTATTACTTACACCATACCCACCCGACAAATCTAGTTTATAGGCATTATTATTGAAAAGGGTAATCCTCTCTTGCCATAAGCTTAGATTTTCTTTGTGATGTGAACCGTTCTTTTCTGAAATGCACCATACCCAGTCACCTAGTTTAAATGTGACCTTTTTTCCTTCCTTTGTTTGCATATTTTGCACACCTTTCCATTTTATTCTCAGTTTAGGCCTGAAATTTCTCATTTAAATTTTGGACATAATTTTATTTATCTTGTTCATGTTGGTCCTTATATTGTTAAATGTTAAGTAATGGTAACAAATTCAGAGGAGTTAAACAATTAAAAACAAACAATTTCAAATTGTCACAATTGAGTAGTATTATGTAAAACCCTATTGTAAGCAAATTTAACATGTCATAAAAACTTTCCATGTTCTAAGATTTTTCTTAATTAGAGCTCTAAGAAAAGTAGAAAGTGTTTTATTGATCACCACCTCAGTTTGTCCATTTGTCTAAGGGTGAAAACAACAATTTAGTTTCAATCTTACCCGTACAAATTATTTTAGAAGTTGGTCAGAAATTTAGAATCTCGATCACTTACAATAGTTTTAGGAAAGTCATGCAAGCTTACCACTTCTTTGAAAAATAAGTCAGCAACATGACATGCATCATCTAATTTGTTGCAAGTTATAAAATGAGTCATCTTAGAAAATCTATCAACCACCACAAAATCAAATATTTTCCTCCCTTGGACTGAGGCAAACCTAAAGCAAAGTCCATAGAAATATCAATCCAAGGATGTCCTAGAATGTGTAATGGAGTGTACAAACCACGTGGCACAACTTTAGATTTAGCTTTCGTGCAAATATAATTATCACAAAATGTATGCACATCATGTTTCATATGAGGCCAATAAAATGTTCATGCAAGATTTCATATGTCTTGTGCACCTCAAAATAACCCATTAATCCTACTTCATGTGCCTCTTTAACAAAAATTCTCCTAATTAGACCATTGGGAATGCATAGTCACTTCTCCGTAATCAAATACCAATCATGTTTAAAATATTCCTTAGATGCAATATGAGAACATATATGATAAATATGAGAGAAATCATCATCATGTTCATATAATTCCTTAATGCACTCAAAGCTAAGAAATTTTTATTTTCAAGAGTAGATAATAAAGCATACTTGTATGATAAAGCATTAACAACCTATGGAAAACCTCTAGTCAAGAGACCAACCACCAGGGCAATGATTAAAAGGATTTAAGATAGGGCCTTAGTTGAGCCTGTAACTTGTAGAGTTGGAAAGTATAAATTCTAACCTGTAGAACTGCACTTAGACAAAGAGACAAAAAATAGGGGCTACAAGCAATGAGGTTTGATAAACCTTGAAGATTTCATAAGATATAGAAAATTCTTGAGAAGATCAAAATGGTTTAGGAAAGAACCCTAACAGAGAACTTCTTTCATTTTAAATGATAACTAAACATTTTGTCTATTCCCTTCGTTCCCAAATAAGATTTTGGGTTTCCATTTGATCTTGAGTATGGACTTTATGATTCTTAAGAGTTCAGCCTTGTCAATGATCTCCACGTAACATTGTGCCTTTTTCCTTTTCTAATTCTTTTTTTGCCATTAATAAGTTCTTACTATCAATTGGTTTTCTTAAATAAGCTTATAGTATGGTCTTTTATTTCCATCTACACCTATTTTTTAAAAAAATTGAAAATTTTTTAGAGTGAAATCATTAACAAAGGATGTAAAAGGGAATGTTCATTCAAAAAAAACACCTCAATTTCCTATCTATTAGCAAATGCCAAATAAATTTAAATATATATCCAAGTCACTATTATGAGTTGAGAAAAGGTTAGATATAAAGTTAATTAAAAAGCTTCCTCATCTTATAAATAGTCAAGATCTCCTTGACATTCCAAATGTTAATAATCCAATATCTTGATTTTTGGATACACATTTTTTTTGAGTACTTTAACTTGTTTATGCTTGTTTTATTTGCTTTTCACATTTTCAATATCATGTGAAAAGGATTTTAAGTATATATTCGTAGAAAGGTCGATGCATTTTAAAAAAAATCAATTACCTTATATCTGGATGAGAAATTTCAACAATTCCAAGAAATTGAAATACCTAGTAATTGAATTACTTGCAATGGAATTTTCTTCATTTCTTAAATAACTAGTTTGGATGAAGTAATTGAAATATTTTAAATTTCAATTTTCTTGTTTGGATAAAACAATTTAATTTCTTTTCGAACTCAACTCTACCTTTGAATCTATCTTAACTTAGCCCGATCTTCAATTTGGTGCACTTGACTTTTGGTTCAAGTCGACCTAAGACTCGACTTAGCCTTCAGCACGGGCGGATTGACTCGACTTTGGCCCAACCCGACCTGACTCGACCTGTAGCAAGACTGCCCCTACTTGACCTTCGGCCCTACTCGACCATCAGCCCAAGTCATGTCGGTTCAGCCTCCGGCTTAGGTTGGCCCGACTCGACCTTTGGCCTGGCTCGAACTGGATCGATCCAACTCGACCTTTGGCCCGACCTGGGCCGGGTTGCTTCGATCTTTGGCACGATCCGAGCTGACCCACTGAAGCGCGACCCCAGAGGTCTCACTTAGAGACCCCAAGGAATTTATACGCTGACACGGACCAACATTCATAGCTCAGCAATAAACGAACATAAAATCATATTTACATTTCCATACCAACCCCTAAGATTAATTCCTCATACGCATCATATTTCGAATCCATACCTCTGATCATCACCACCCCATGAATCTAGGGCCTCATCTCATATTAATCACGTGTTCCTTTAGTTCCAAACCACTCATTCATTTCACATGCCAATATCATACCCAACCCGTCATACGCAATTCATGAATCATGCCAAACATACCTCATGTTCCATTATATACATATCACTCATCATACAATCATACTCAACCAAAACAGATCATTCA